>Ga0256842_1000406_pt1 | contig 37869 bp, 33 predicted proteins | sample 4559240metaG_FD_185973 | JGI IMG/M metagenome (GOLD analysis project Ga0256842, IMG submission 185973) | Hydrothermal vent microbial communities from Guaymas Basin, Mexico - 4559-240 | ecosystem: Environmental > Aquatic > Marine > Hydrothermal vents | place: Mexico: Guaymas Basin | collected...
TAACATTTTAATGTTATGTATTTAAGCTAATTTTAAGGGTATTAATTTTACTACTTTTTAAGCTAAAGCCCTAAATTCAGGGATTTGGTTGCTATTTTTATTTTGTTCCCTATGGGATTTGAAACAACTCTATTGCCATACTACTTCCCCCCTCAACAATCATTTTTATTTTGTTCCCTATGGGATTTGAAACGCTATTAAGTTCGTATTTATTTTATTGGTATATGCTCATTTTTATTTTGTTCCCTATGGGATTTGAAACTCTTAGATGAAGCTGGAGCTGAACAGCTTTTGGGATATATTTTTATTTTGTTCCCTATGGGATTTGAAACAATCATATCATCACTCTCTTATTAGCTCTATCGCTTATTTTTATTTTGTTCCCTATGGGATTTGAAACTCTCACTATCATCATACATGCTATTTCTAATCTCTGATTTTTATTTTGTTCCCTATGGGATTTGAAACATCTGATTTGACAAATCAAAGCCAATATCAGTATCGATTTTTATTTTGTTCCCTATGGGATTTGAAACTTTAGCCTTTGGTTTTTTGATTTCTGCTGTTGGTGCATTTTTATTTTGTTCCCTATGGGATTTGAAACGAAGCTTCTAACTCTCAACATAATGAGGGTAGAAATTTTTATTTTGTTCCCTATGGGATTTGAAACTGTATGAATACATTATAATTATGTATCGTGTCTATGATTTTTATTTTGTTCCCTATGGGATTTGAAACTAAAATAAATAGAGTTACCCACACCCTATCTGATAGATTTTTATTTTGTTCCCTATGGGATTTGAAACGACTATTATCATGGTGTAATGATAGATGAAACTCCTATTTTTATTTTGTTCCCTATGGGATTTGAAACGCTAAAGTTCAAACTGAATAGTAGTTGTTTCTTTTATTTTTATTTTGTTCCCTATGGGATTTGAAACACTAAGATGTCTAATGTTTGTTTATTAAACCTCATAATTTTTATTTTGTTCCCTATGGGATTTGAAACTCACTAATCATTTCTTCGTATAGTGTAAATCTATCCATTTTTTCCTCGCTCCCAAATTATATTTGGGAGTGTATAAGAATTTGTTTATTAAGAGATATTAGTTTCTCGTATGCATCCCCAAACACAGTTTGGGGACGAGGAAAACAACTAAAGCCACACTTCCACATTTATATCTTTTTGATTTAATTGAGTAAAAAGGGGTTAACTCGCTCCACAATTTGATTGTGGAGTGTATATATAAAGAGGATATTCTATTTAATGAAGTTTATAATGCTTTGGGAGTAAGGAAGTATTTTCATTAAAATTTTATTTGTACTCTTTACAATAAACCATCTCCCACCCCCAAAAGACAATAACCACCATTTGCAATTTTAGCCCATCATTTAGATACTTCGTTACTAGTTTAACTCGCTCCACAATTTTATTGTGGAGTGTATATACGAATAGGATATTCTATTTAATAGATTTTATAATAGTTTGGGAACGAGGAATATTTTTCACTTTTTATTTTTAGTTGTCACTATTTAAGTTTTTCTATCTCATTAATAGTTAAACCTGTTTTTAAAGAGATAGTTTCAATATCTAAAATATCTAATAGGCTTTTAGCTATTTCAATAGCTTTCTTTTTTGCTCCTTTAATCTCTGCTGTGTAAAACAGAGACTCTTTATATCTTTTATTCTCCTCTTTTCTTTCATAAATTGCTCTATCTTTTGGTTGAAGTTTTAAAACATCTAAAACCTCTTTTGCTTTATCTAAACCTTTTGCTTTAAATCTATTTTCTATCTCCTCATTTTTTAGAAAATATATCCACTCATCTAAACTATTTTTAGCTATATCATTAAACTGATTTACTCTTAAAATATAATACTCTGGATATATATCTGAAATAGTCTCTATATTAAATTTATCTTTTTGTATAAATGATGGAGTTAGTATATCATTTATATGTAAACCTTTAAAATTAGTTGTTCCATGATATACATAATCTGCACCTTGACCTATTTCAAAATATACAATATTAATAGAATATACTTTTTTAACATTAGTATATCCTCTACCTTTTTTAATATATTCAGTTATTAATTTAGAAGTTCCATAAAGTATTCGTTGAAAATAGTCAATCTCATCATTATATTGAATTTCAACTAATATAAGTTCACCTCGTTCATTTTTGGCTAATAAATCAACTCTATTAAACTTATCATCTTCTGTTTCTTGATTTGCTTCACTCTCTAAAATCTCTTCTATTTTTACATCAAATTTTAAAAGTTCAGTTAAAAAGCCTTCTAAAATTCCAAAATTTGCTTTTTGGCGTAAAATCTTTTTCATTGCCCAATCAAAACTTACTAATTTTCTTTTCATTTTTTCCCTTTTTCTTATTAATTATATCATAAACCTCTTTATGCTCTTGATAAAATTAGTTTCTCTTCAGGTGATAAAATCGCCTTTAAATATTTTTTTATTACTATCTTTTCCTCAAACTCATTAATAACTTTTAATCGTCCTCTTATTCCCATTTGAACTCTCTCTTTATGAGATAGATTAATCATTTTTTCTATTGCTACGGCTAATGATTTACTACTTTTTGGAGTAACTAAAAAACCATTATATCCATTATCTACAACTTCTCTACAGCCTGTTACATTAGTTGTAATAATTGGTTTTGACATACTTCCAGCCTCCAATAAAACTCTTGATAAACCTTCTCTATATGATGGTAAAACTATACAATCTACCTTCTCTATCTCTTCTAAAACAGCATCTGTATATCCCAAATACTCTATAATCCCATTTTTAACCCAAGATTTAACCTCACCTTCTGATATGGCTGATGGATTATCAAAATAGTAAGAGCCTAATATTTTAAATTTGGCATTAGGATATTTATCTTTTATAGATTTTATAGCCTCTACATACTCAATAACTCCCTTATCTTTAATAAGTCTAGCTATAAGCAAAAAAGTTATATCTTCTTTTTTAGTTACACTATTTTTAGGTTGGAATGAGTCTGTATTAATTCCAGAACCAGGTATTATAGTAGATTGTCTTTTTTTAATAATATTTCTTTTAATAAATTCTCTATTATCATCACCATTTTCAAATAGAACTTTATTATTAAATAGAGATATTTTATATAGCCCTCTAGCTAGTTTTGAACTTGGTTTATTATCTAAAAATACTGTTCCAAGTCCTGCTACAACATTAATTGTCTCTATATTTAAAATTTTAGATATTATACTTGCATATATATTTGGTTTAATAGTATATATTAAAAGAATATCAGGATTTATCTCTTTAAATAGTTTATAGTATTGATACATTAGTTTTGTATCTTCTATTGGATTAGTCCCTTTATTATTTAACTCTATATCATAATGTCTGCACCCTAGATGCTCTAATCTTTCTGTATAATCATCTACTGGAGCTATTAAAGAGACCTCATATCCTTGATTTTGAAGTGCTTTTATTAAACCTTGTCTAAAGTTATATAGATACCAAGAGGTATTACTACATATTGTTATTTTCTTACTCATAATATTATCCTTTTAAAATAAACTCATATTTTTTTATAATTAAATCTATACTATATTTTTTAATTGTTATATCTCTTATATTGCTACTACTATATTTATCTGTCTTAATACTCTCTATAGCTTTAGCTAAAGCATCTATATCTTTTAAGGGAACTAATAAGCCATTTTCTCCATTTTTAATAATTTCAGATACACCTCCTATAGAGTTAAAAGATACTGCCACAACTCCACAATAGTTTGCTTCTAATATTACATTTGGAAAACCCTCATACTCTGATGTTAAAACTAAGATATTTGAATTTTTAATATATTTATATGGATTTTTTTTGTAGCCTAAAAAGGCTACTCTATCTTCTATTTTAAGCTCTAAAGCTAACTTTTCTAACTCTTCTCTCTTTACTCCATTACCAATAATAGTTAATACATATCTATTATCTAATTTAGCAAATGCTTTTAGAAGTAAATCTTGTCTCTTTTCAAAACGAAGTTGTCCTACTGATATTAATCTAATTTTATCTTTTGGAAATGGATAAGTTAAAGGCTCTTTTTGTAATAAATCTATATTTTTGGTATCTATTGGATTATTAATTACTACGGTTTTCTCTTTTGGAAAGTTATAGTTTTTTATTAAATCATCTCCCATATAATTAGATTGACATATTACTTTATGGTAGTTTTTATATACTCTTTTATATAACCACTCATATAGCTTTGGGCTTTTCTCTTGTCTATTATTAAGGGTTAATATACTAGCTTGTCTTGCTATCCATTTAGTTTTTGGTAAAAATAGTTTTATTAGAGGTATAAAAATAGATATATATAGATTTAAATTTCCTATTCCACTAAAAACTATATTGGGTTTTAATCTATATATTTTTAGTAAAAGATTAGGAACTCCTTTAGCTACAGAAGAGATATTTAAACTATAGATATTTATATCTTTAGCTACTCTATCCATTAAAGAGCCACTACTATTAAAGAGAATTAGACTAATATTAAAACTATCTCTATCTAAATGGTTTATAATATTAATAATTACTCTCTCTGCTCCACCAGTATTTAGTTTTGGCATTACAAATAGAATATGGCTCTTTTCTTTCATTTCATACTCCTATAGAGTTTAGTAAATCTTCTATAATAAAATATTCAACTCTTAAAGAACCCTCTACCCACTCTAAATCTTTTGTCCAATAGCCTAAAGCGTGAGGAAATCCTCTAGGAGATGCAGCATAACTTATCTCTACTATTTTATATCCATCTATATCTTTTACAAAGTCAAATGCAATAGATTGGGCTTGGAGTTTTTCAACTATTTCAAATGCCACTTTTACGCACTCTTTTCCCTCTTCTCCTATATCCCAACTCATTTTTCCACTTCCACTAGCTCTAAAATCACCCTCTCTAACCATTCTTTTTTTAGTTACAGCACGATTTCCTATTACAAAAACTCTAATATCATGGTCACAATTTGGTATAAAATCTTGTGCATATAGATAGTTTTTCTCAATAGGTAACATTGTATATACTTTATGAGGAGAGATATATCTACAAACTCCTTTTCCAATGCCTACAACACTTTTTAATGATTTATCTCTTTTAAAGTGCCAAATTTTCTCTTCTAAAATAGCCTCTCTTCTATTTGCTTCAAATCCTTTTCCAAAGACTCTATTTGCATATTTTTTAGCTTCACTTTTTGATTTTATAAGTTGAACATTAAAAGCTCCTGCTCCATTTCTTAATTTGAATACTTTTGGAAAAGATGTTTCTTCTATCCATTTAAAAGCTGACTCTTTATCATAAAAAGCGTAACTTTTAACCATTGGTGCATCTATTGCCTCTAAAAGATATTTTTGTCCTAACTTATCATCAAAATGCCATGAGCTATTGGCATTTGGATATACAGGAAAATTAATTCTATCTAAAGATAAAATTAAAGCTCTTGCAAAAAGTTGTGCTTTATAGTCTATATGTTGCCAATGCCACATTAACGCATCACACTCTTTTAACTGCTCCATAATATCTGTATCGTAGCAGTTTACTATTTTATAATTTATTTGATGTTCTTTACAATACTCAATCCATTTATCCGAATAGGAGTCATCTCCTTTTTTATGCTCTATAGCAATAGTTACTCTCTTTTTCATCTACAACCTTTGATAAAAATTAAATATACTTAATAAACTATATTATTAAATTATATTTCAAATATACTTAATAATTAGTCCTTATATCTATATAATTTATAATTGATTTAAATCATAGCACTTTTTATATTATATTTTGTTTGTTTTTAAATATAATTAAACAGTTTATGGTATATATGTTTTTCTAGGTTTTCAGAAAGAAACATAAATTAGTATAAAGAGTAAAAATAGTAAATGTTTAAAAAAAATTTAAGTATAATATATAAAATAATATTTATATAAGGAAATCAAATGTCTATAAATGTATCAGAGGAAGAGTTTTATGAAATGTTATGGTTTCGTTCATCTATGGTTTTTACAGATAAAGAAAAAGAGTTAATTAAAAATGCTAGAGTGGGAGTCATTGGTGTTGGGGGTACTGGAGGGATTGCTTCTGAACAATTAGTTAGAGGAGGAGTTAGTAATATTACTTTAGTTGACCCTGATATATTTGAGCTTTCAAATATTAATAGACAACACTTCTGCACTATATCTACGATAGGTATGAAAAAGGTAGAGGCTGGTAAAAAAAGACTTTTAGATATTAACCCTTTTGCTAAAATTAGAACTTTTGAAAATGGAATTAATAAAGAGAACGCAAAAGAGATAGTTAGTGAAGTTGATATTATAATTGATGCAAGTGATAATAAATCAGCTCACTATCCTCTTCATAGAGTAGCTAAAGAGTTAAAAGTTCCTATTATATCTAGGTCTCATAAAGTGCCAGATTTTACATTTGGAGCAAAAGCAAATCTTTGGGATTATAGAGAAGATGGGGTTTCTACTAGAGAAGAGGATGAAGACTCTCCAACTGCATTAATTCCACTTGATGAGGTGACAGAAGAGCAGTTTAAAGAGAAAGATAAAAGAGTTCATAGTGAGTTTAATAAGGTTTATAGAAAAATATTTAACTCAAAAGATGCAAATAAACTTTTACTTAGTGAAAACACTCCTCCTAAAAACTTTTTTAAAGATTATGAGAGAGGTAGAGATAATTTAGTTCAAGGAACAAATTGGGGTCCTGCTGTTACAATTACCGGTACTTTTTTTGCTATTGTGGTAATTAATATAATAATTGATGCTAAAAATATCTTTTTAGGACCTATATCTATAAAAGCTAATGCTTCTGTTAATTCTATTATTGACCAAAGAGAAATTAAGTAAAATTAGATAACCTATGGTAAAAAATTAGGTAAAATATGAAATTAGACAATATAAAATTGAGTGTTATTTTTGATAATGAGTGTTGTAATAGTGAGTTAACCTCTCTTTGGGGCTTTTCTTGTTTCATAGAAACACCAATAGGAAATACTCTTTTTGATACAGGTAGCAATGGAAGAGTTCTTTTAAAAAATTTAGAAAAAAAGAGTTTAGATATATCTTCTATTAATAATATATTTATATCACACGCTCATTGGGACCATATAGGTGGATTAGACTCTATTTTAGAGCTTAATCCTAGAGTTAATATATTTGTAACCAATCATATATCTAAAAATTTAGTTAGAGATTTAAAGAGTCTATCAAATGGAGTTACTGTTATAGGTAATACTCCAACTAAAATTTTGGAAGATATATACTCAACAGGAGAAATTGGAGACCATAATGAGCAGTCTATAGTAATAGATACTAATAAGGGATTAATAGTTATAGCAGGTTGCGCACATGGTGGAATAGAGAATATTTTAAAAAGAGCCGTAGATTTTTTTAATAAACCAATATTTTTAGCTCTTGGTGGTTTTCATCTTCATAATAAAGAAGATAAAGAAGTTTTAAAAATTATAGATACCATACAAGAGTTAGATACAAAATTTGTTTGCCCTTCTCACTGCACAGGAGAAAGAGCAAGAGAGCTATTTAAAGAAAAATTTAAAAACAACTATATTGAGGGTGGAGTTGGGATTGATATAAGTTTTAATAAAGATAATATTATTTAAATAATAAAATATAAAGGTAAAATGATGATAAATAAAGAGGATAGTTTCTTTGTAGAATTTTTAAAAACTATTTTACCGTATAGATGGTCAATAATATTTATTACAATAATAGGTATGTTATTATCTGCACTACATCTATATTTGACACCATCTGTTTATGAAGCACAAGCTATTATAAAAGTAAAAACAAATAATAATAAAGGGGAGCAGTATAGTGAATTAAACCCTTTAGGTAATATATACTCAACAGGAACAGAAAATATTGACCAAGAGTTAGCTATTTTACAAACATTTCACATTCACGATAAAGCCATAGATAAATTAAATTTAGGCGTACAGTATTTTATAGAAAAAAATTATAAAAAAAGTGAAATCTTTTCAAATCCACCAATTAAAATTAAAAATATAGAAATATTAAATAAAAAAATTTTAGGAAAAGATATTTTATTAATTCCTCAAAAGAGTAGTTTTATTATTGAGATAAAAGATAAAAAGTATAAAAAGCTATTTAGTTATAATGAAGAGATAAAAACAGAGTGGTTTAAATGTATAGTTGAAAAAAAAGCTAAATTTGATATGCCAATATATTTTAGACTAAATGGTAATAATAGAAATATATATGAAAGGATAGTTAAAAAGAATTTTAAGGCTATAAGAGTAAATAAAAATGCTTCACTTATAAAACTCACATATCAAGATAATTCTCCCAAAAGAGCTACTAATTATCTTAATAATCTTATGGATATATATAAGAAACAGAGTATTATAAATAAGAGTAGAAGAAATAATAAAGTTTTAGAGTTTATAAATAAACAGCTTATATCTACAGGTAAGGCTTTAAAACATTCAGAGACAGAGTTAGAGAGATTTAGAATAAAAAATAGTATTATAGAACCAACAAGGCAATCACAATCTCTTTTAGATAGATTAAGTGATATTGAGGTTCAAATATCTCAAGCCCAAATGGAACAAGGACTTATTGAGAGTATTGCATATAGTGTTAGAAAAAATAGAGATTTAGATAATATAACACCAACTCTTAGAGAGTTAGGAGATGAACCTACCATAAGATTAATAGAGAGATTACAAGTTTTACAAAGAAGAGCAAATGAGCTTGGTGCAGAACTTACCCCTAAACACCCAGAACTTAAAGCTATAAATATAGATATATATAGAACTAGAAGAACTATTCAAAAAAATATAAAACGGCTACAGAAAAATATATCTAAAAAACAGAAAAATCTATATGCCCAAAAGAGAAAATATGAAAGGAGATTAAAAGTTCTTCCAACAAAAGAGAAAAAACTTATTGATTTACAGCGAAATTATGAAGTTAGCTCAAAAATGCACTCATATCTTCTTGAAAAACAGGCTGAAAATAAGATGAAAAATGTGGCTACTGTATCGGATTATGAAGTTTTAGATAAAGCATATTCTAGTGGCTCTCCAATAAAACCTAAAAGAAGTATGAATTTAGCAATTTCTACTATATTTAGTATGATTTTTGCTTCAATCTTAGCTTATATGCGTAGCTCTATGAATAATAAACTTCAAAATATAAAAGAGATAAAAGAGCTTACTACTCTTCCACTATATGCAGAACTTCCAATTTTAGAGAACTCAAAATTTTTAACAAAAGACTCATCACAACTCTTAAAAAGTTTTAGAAATCTTCGTACAAAGATAAATTTTAACCACCCAAAACAAAAAGGTAATGTAATTTTAGTTACATCAAGCAAAGCAAGAGAGGGAAAGACAAATATAGTAGCAAATTTAGGATATATATTTCAAAAAGCAAATTATAAAACTCTAATTATAGATTTTGACCTCTATAATCCACAAATCCATAAAGTTTTTAATCTTAATTTAAATATTGGAACAGGAGAATATCTTCATGCCCAAGAGAATGATATGGATAATCTTATACAAAAGACTAAATATGAAAATTTAGATATTTTAACAGCAGGTTCAATAACAGAAGATGCTTCAGAGCTTATTTTATCTAGGAGATTATATTTTTTATTAGAGATAGTTAAAAAGAGATATAACTATATATTTATAGATGCCATACCTCTTAGTATAGAAGCTGATGTTTTATATATTATGAAATATTCTGATGTAAATCTAATTACAGTACAAGAGGAGTTTACAAGAAAGTCTTTTATAACTGGTATTCAAAAACATATAGGAGAGTATAAGTTTAAAAATATTGCTATACTAGCAATTACTAATAGTTAGAGGATATTACCTCTAGCTATCTCTACTCTCTTTCTCTTCTATTCCACTCTTACCAAATCTTCTAGCTAACTCTTGTTTTACTCTATCTGGTGTAATATCTCTATATCCAAGTGCTACTAATGAGTGATATAGTAAATCAGCCATTTCATAAATAACCTGTTTATCACTCTCTCTATCTACAGCCACACAAACCTCATTAGCCTCTTCTATAATTTTACTAACCATTAGCTCTTTATTGTTTAAAAGCTTTTGTGTCCAAGATTTAGTAATCTCTTTAGAATTTTTTCTCTCTAAAATAGTATGATATAGAGTATCAACCACTCCATAAATAGAGTCTGTATCTACCTCTTTTTCCAATACTATTTTATCTTTAATTACAGATGTAAAAAAACAGCTCTTCCGTCCTGTGTGACACGCTACACCATTCTGTTTTATTTTTAATACTACAGTATCAGCATCACAATCTAATAGTACATCTTTTACCTCTTGGGTATGGTTTGAGCTTTCACCCTTTTTCCAAAGTCTTTGACGACTTCGGCTAAAGTAGTGAGCGTAACCTGTACTTAGTGTTAAGTTGTAAGCCTCTTCGTTCATATAGGCTAACATTAACACCTCACCCGTCTTATAATCTTGTGCAATAGCAGGGATTAGAGGATTTTTTTGCCAATGAATATTCATATTTTTCCTTTATTGTCCAGATGAGATAACTCTCTGCTCTTTTCCTTTTGCATCAACCCAAATATTAGGTACTGCTCCACCAGGTGTTAGGAAGATTTGTGCATCTCTATTTACTTTTAGTGCCTCATTAAATTTAGCTTGTGTTTTAATTTGCTCTAATTGAAGAAGTTCAGCTGTTAAAGAGTCTGATATTAACTTATTGGCTTTTGATTGCTCTTCGGCTTCAATTCTAATCTTATCTGCTTGACCTTGTGCTTCAATTCTATTTCTTTCAGCTTCACCTCTTGCGATTTCAGCCTTTGTTTGAGCTTGTTGTTTAGCTTTCTCTTTCTGTTGCTCTGCAATAGTTACATCTTGTTTTGCAGCTTGAACTTCCTCTATTTTTGCTTTAATTTTAGGAGGTAAAACAATATTTCTAAGTTCAACTGATGATAAAATAACAGGTTGTCCTTCTAGTGAACTAACTTTCTCTGTAACTTTTGTCTGAATTGCACTTGCTATCTCATTTCTCATTTCAGGAAGTTTTTCTGCTGGATATTTCCCAACTACATCTCTTACTACCTCTCTTACTTTAGAGTTAATAATCTTCTCTTCCCAACTAGAACCCCAAGTCTCTATGGTTTTTGGCGCACTCTCTGCTCTTAGTGAGTATTGAACTGCAATATCAATACTAACAGTTAAACCTCTTTGGTCAAGAACTTGAATTGCAGGATTTCGTCTAAGTCCACCCTCAAAACCACCTTTTGATAGACTATTTGAGTAGTTATCTCCAATAGCACTATTGTGTGTATCACTATATGTAATTAGTCTAACTCTTGTATTAACAGGAATAATTCTTTCTAAAATAGGTATATAAAAGTGTAATCCAGCTTTTAATGGTGTCTCATCAAATTTACCAGTTCTTACTTTTATTCCCACTTCACCAGAGTTTATAATAGTAAATGGTTTTAAAAATACAAGTGCTATAATAATAGCTAATCCTATAAATATAAATTGAGGTGCTTGTCTGCTACCTCCTCCTCCACCATTATCATCTGATGTTTTTCTTAGGTGAGGAGTTTTATTGTTTCCTCCACCACTCGGTTGTTTTTTCTTAAAATAGTCATTCATATCTGCTGGCATTAAAATCCTTTAATTAATATATGTTAAGTGTTGAATATAGTCAGGATTTTTTCCTGCTACAACGGCAAAATATGCACTCTGGAGTTTTTCTGTAATATCTCCTCTACAGCCTTTTCCTATAACTCTAGCATCAACCTCTCTAACTGGAGTAAGTTCTGCAGCTGTTCCTGTTAAAAATGCTTCATCTGCTATATATATCTCTTCTCTTGTAATTCGTCTTCTTACTACCTCTATACCCATATCTTTAGCTAAATCAATAATAGTAGCTTGTGTAATAGACTCTAGTGTATTATCACTCGGAGGAGAGATTAATTTTCCATCTCTAACCATAAAGAAACATGCCCCACTAGCTTCTGCTATATAACCTTGGTCATCTCTTAAAAGTGCTTCATCATATCCAGCTTCTACTGCTTCATATTTTGCCATTTGAGAGTTTAAGTAGTTTGCTACAGCTTTTGCTTTTCCCATACTTGAAGTGTTTGGAGTTCTTGTAAAAGATGAAATTTTTAATCTAATCCCTTTTTTAAGACCCTCTTCACCTAAATATGCTCCCCACTCCCAAGCTGATATTGAAACCTCTACAGGTGCATCTTTATGATATAGACCCATAACACCATAACCTAAATATACTAATGGACGAATATAAGCACCATTAAATAACTTATTTTCTTGAAGTAATTTAATTTGAGCATTATTTAGCTCTTCTAATGTATATGGTACATCTAATAGTGTCATTTTTGATGAATTTATAAGTCTTTGTGTATGCTCTTTTAGTTTAAAAATGGCACATCTTCCATCAACTGTTTTATATGCCTTTGTTCCTTCTATAGCTCCATTGCCATAGTGAAGTGTATGTGTTAGTACATGAACCTTTGCTTCGTCCCAAGGGGTAAGCTTTCCGTTCATCCAAATATATTTTGCTTTATTCATATTTTGTTGCTCCATGCAAAAATTAATTGGTGATTTTAACTAAATTAGGGTTAAAAAGAGACATTATCAATTTTTATAATAGAAAAAAGGCTCTATTATTAATATTTAAAAGTTAAATAGCTATAGTATATTATGCAAATTAATTTTAAAGGAAGAAATATGATTAGAAAAGAGTTTTTAATGGCAATAGCAGTATCAGCACTACTTTTAGGAGGGTGTGTTGATTCATCAACTGGTGCAGCAGCTAAAGCTGATATGGAAGCTGAAAGTGGTCACAAAACTGAAGCAAAAGTAGAGAAAAAAGCAGAAGAGAAAAAGGTAGAAGAGAAGAAAGCAGAAGCTCCAAAGGCTGAAGCAAAAAAAGAAGAAGCTCCTGCTCCAAAAGCTGAAGAGAAAGCTCCAGCAACAGATAGTGTAAATGTAACTGCTTGTGCAGGTTGTCACGGTGCAAACTTTGAGAAAAAAGCTATGGGTGTATCTAAAATTGTTAAAGATATGACAAAAGATGAGATTGTAAAAGCTCTTAAAGGTTATAAAGATGGCTCTTATGGTGCTTCTATGAAAGCATTAATGAAAGGTCAAGCGATGCCACTTGATGATGCAAAAATTGAAGCTATTGCTAATAAATTTGGTAAGTAGTTTTATTCTTTAAAGAGGTCTTAAGACAAGACCTCACATCTTTTATTGTTATAATAATGATAACAAATTCAAAAAAACACAATTAATACACAAAATGTTTTTATACTACGCTTGTAAAAAATAGAAAAACACACTAAAGGACATAAAACATGAAAACAATCGTAAAAATCGTAGCAGTAGCAGCACTATTATCACCAGCAGTATATGCAGCAGCAAATACAGCAGCTTGTGCAGGTTGTCACGGTGCAAACTTTGAAAAGAAAGCTCTTGGTAAATCTAAAGTTGTTAAAGATATGACAAAAGATGAGATTGTAAAATCTCTTAAAGGTTATAAAGATGGTAGTTATGGTGGAGCTATGAAGGGTATGATGAAAGGTCAAGTAGCAAAACTTAGTGATGCTGATATTGAAGAAATTGCAACAAAAGTTGGAAAAAAATAGTCTATAAACATCTCCTTGACACCTCTTTTATGAGGTGTGTTTAGTTCTCTCTTAAAAAAAATCATTCTTAACTCTTATTTTGTTATAATCAATCCAAAAAGGTACAGTTAGTATGTTTGGAATATTTGAAAGTAATAGTAGCATTATTGATGCTAAAGTTTTTATGGGAAGCTTAGAAGAGAGTAGAGAAAAGATAGAAGAGAGAAGAAGTCCTTATAATGGAGAAGTTGTATCTAGGTATCCTGTGTGTAATGAAGAGGATACAAAAAGAGCATTAGATATTGCAAAAAAAGCATCTTTTCAAACTGCTAAATCTCCTCTACATCAAAGAGTTGCGTGGTTAGAAGATGTAGCAAAAAATTTAAGAAAATATAGAGAAGATATAGCTCTAACTTTAGTTGATGAGGTAGCTAAACCTTTAGCTTTTGCTAGAGTTGAGGTTGATAGATGTATTGAGACTATAGAGATAACTGCTAAAGAGTTAGTAGCTCTTCATGGTGAAACAATCCCTACTGATATTGCACCAAGTGGTAAAAAAACTATAGCGTATTTTAGTAGAGTACCTGTTGGAGTTGTAGCTTGTATTACCCCTTTTAATTTCCCTTTAAATCTTGTAGCTCATAAAATAGCCCCAGCCTTAGGTGCAGGAAATGCTGTTGTTTTAAAACCAACCCCAGAAGCTCCACTTACTGCTTATAAATTGGCAAAACTATTTATATCATCAGAATATGCAATTGAGAATGCTTTAAGTGTGGTCTATGGTGATGTAGAGGTAGGTAGCACACTTGTAAAGAGTTCAATTCCTAGAGTGTTATCGTTTACAGGCTCTGTTCCAGTTGGACATATTATTACAAGAGAAGCAGGAATTAAAAAAGTTAGCCTTGAACTTGGTGGAAATGCAGCTACTTTTATTGACCAAAGTGCTGATATTTGCTACTCTGCAAAAAGATGTACCTTTGGAGCTTTTATTAATAGTGGGCAGGTTTGTATATCTCTTCAAAGAATTTTTGTTCATGAAGATATTTATAATAAATTTGCAGAGACTATAGCAAAAGAGAGTAGAGAGCTAAAGGTTGGTTCACCTTATGAAGAAGATACTTTTATGGGACCTCTTATAGATAAAGAGTCTCTAAATCGTGCAAAAAGTTGGGTAGAGAGTGCAAAAAGTGAGGGTGCTAAAGTTATAGCTGGAGGAGAAGAGATAGATGGAAGTTTTGCCCCTACTATTATGGCTAACGTTACTGATAGTATGAATATTATATGTGAAGAGGTTTTTGCTCCTATTGTTAGTTTAATAAAAGTTAAATCTTATGATGAAGCAATAGTTAAAATGAATGACTCTCCTTATGGCTTACAGTTTTCTATATTTACAAATGATTTAAAAATAACACAACAATTTATAGATGATGCCCAGTGTGGAGGGGTTGTTATTAATGATATTCCAACACTTAGATTTGATGTTCAACCTTATGGTGGAAGTAAACTATCTGGAATTGGTAGAGAGGGTCCAAAGTGGGCATTAGAGGAGTTTACAGAGATTAAAAGTGTTGTAATTTGCGAGTAGTTTTTCACTTTTTTATAACAAAGTTATGTTATACTTTAAGCCAAAATTAATAAAAGAGAGATTTAGATGAACTATATGTTTCAGTTAGGGTTCTTAGGTACAAAAGCCCCTTTTTTTATGGATATTACTATAATATTTATGGTAATTTTACCATTTTTGGTGGCTTTTGCTATTTGGTTAGCAATAAAGGAGTTTCACTCAATTCATGTTAAAATGCAAATTACACTATTTTTAATAACACTTGCACTCTTTATATATTCTATATATAATATATATTTCGTTGTAGGATTTAATAATTATATTCAAAATAGCTCAATAAATAGTACTCTACTCTTCTATTTTTCTATATTTTATATAGTAATTGAGTCAGTTACTATAATTATGTGGTATTATACAATAAGATTTGCAATAGCAGATAGCCAAAGAAGAGCATTACCAGGGTTATATAGTACAAGTCATAGAAAATCAGGAAGAGTATCTGCTTTTTTAATAATCTTAACATCTATAATATATATCTCTCTATACTTAACGCTCTTTATTATTTAAAAAAGGATTTATTTATGTTAGAGATTGGTGATAGTATCCCAAATTTTTGTCTTCCAAATCAAGATGAAGAGGAGATATGTTTTAGAGATATAAAGGGTAGATGGATAGTTTTATATTTCTATCCAAAAGATAATACACCAGGTTGCACAATAGAAGCGTGTGATTTTACAGAAGCTATGCCAGATTTTAGAGAACTTGGTGCTATAGTATTAGGTGTAAGTCCAGATAGTCCAAGAAAACATAGAAACTTTATAGCAAAAAAAGATTTAAAAATAACACTTCTTGCAGATGAGTCAAAAGAGTTATGTAAAATATTTGGTGTATGGCAACTTAAAAAGAATTTTGGAAAAGAGTATATGGGAGTTGTAAGAAGCACATTTTTAATATCTCCTGATGGTAAAATAGCTTTTAAATGGAAAAAGGTTAGAGTAAAAGGGCATGTAGAGGCTGTAAAAGAGAAGCTTCTTCAGTTAACCAATGCTTCATCTTAATTGTAAAGATAGGCTAATGGAGGGTAAAAATCTATTAGCCTTTTCAGCAGGAGTTGACTCTTCGGCACTATTTTTCTTACTTTTAAAAAATAAAATCAAATTTGATATTGTACTTGTAAACTATGGTATTAGAAAGCAAAGTATAGAAGAGGAGAGATATGCTCAATATCTTGCAAAAGAGCATAATCTAAAAGCCCATATCACAAAAGCTCCAAAATTTAGTACCAATTTTGAAAAAAATGCTAGAGATTTTAGATATAGTTTTTTTAAAAATTTAATAGATAAATATAACTACACCAATCTAATAACAGCCCACCAATTAAATGACCAATTAGAGTGGTTTTTAATGCGTTTGGTTAAAGGTGCTGGAGTCAATGAACTTTTAGGATTAGAAGAGATTTCAGAAAGAGAGAACTATACTCTAATTCGTCCTATATTAAACTATTCAAAAGATGAACTATTGGAGTTTTTAGAAAAAAATAGCTATAGATATTTTATAGATAGTAGTAATAGTAATGAGAAATATGAGAGAAACTATTTTAGAAAAGAGTTTTCAAATCAACTTATAGATAAATATAAAAGTGGAATAGAGAGAAGTTTTAAATATTTAAAAGAGGATAGGGATATTTTAATAAGTGGATATAGAGAGATTTTTTCATATAAAGAACTCTATATAATAAAAATAGAAAATAGCTCTATAAAAATAAGAGTAGTAGATAAATATCTAAAAAAACTAGGTTATCTTTTATCATCAGCCCAAAGAGAAGAGATTAAATATAATAACTCAATAGTATTTGGTGGTAAATGGAGTATTGAATTAAATAGCAGTCTGCTTTTTATCTCTCCTTATATTAAAATAGTTATGCCAAAAAAATATAAAGAGGCGTGTAGAGTATCTAAAATACCCCCTAAAATTAGAGGATACTGTTATAGGCAAAGTATAAATCCTAATATCATTAAAATTATATTTTAAAGAAGAATTATCTTTTAGGAATAATCTTTTTAGAAATCATTAAAATAAGACCTATACTAATACAAGAAGCTACAATTTGTGAACCACCATAACTTAGAAATGGTACAGCAATACCTTTAATTGGTGTAATTCCAGATATACCAAAACTATTAATTAAAAATGATAGTGCTAAAAGCAGGGCAACACCTACACAAAATAGATAGTATATGGGATTTTCCACTCTAGCAGCTATTTTAAATATTCGAAATATTATAAATAATATAGTTAAAACTACTACTAATATGGATATAAAACCTAACTCCTCTATCATTCCAGATAGTACAAAATCTGTGTGAACCTCTGATAGAAATCCTAGTTTATATTGACCATTTCCTAAACCTTGACCCCAAAAGCCACCATGATTTATAGCATCTAGTGAATTACTAATTTGATATGTTTCTAATCTATTTGCTGAATTATCAAAAGATAAAAACCACTCTTTTATTCTTTTTACTCTGTGTGGTTGTGTAATAATTAGCAAACTAAGCCCCATTAATCCTATACCTAGAAGTATTGAAAAGAAACGAAAACTACTTCCTACTAGTACAAATAGAACTAGAAGTGTTATAGATATTACTATTGTTTGTCCTAAATCTTTTTGAAAAACTGCTATAAGTAGAGTTGATAAAAATAGTATAAATAGATATGGCACAAAAATGCTTATTTCATCTTTAAGCTCCATAGCTCCTCTTGGTAGTCTTGTACGAACAAGACTTAAAGAGATAAACATAATAAATCCTATTTTATAAAATTCAACAGGTGTAATAGAGATTGCTCCAAAATCTATCCATCTTTTAGCTCCACCTACACTTCTTACAAAACTTTCAGATAGTAGAGGCATTATTAATAAAATAGCTAAAAAAAATAGAAATAGAATAATCCCAATAGGTTTAAACCATACATCTGCATCTAATTTAGAAATTAGTACCATAAATCCAATACCAACTATTACAGCTATTAGTTGTCTTGTAAAAAAGTGTGTATCTGTAAAACCATGTTGAATTATAGTATAAGATGATAGTGAATAGCTCATTAGCAGACCGATTAATAGTAGAAGAGTGGTTGCTCCAAAGAGTGGTTTGTCAATCATATTTTTTTATCTCTTTTTTTTGTTAGTTTATGATATTTTATCCAAAATTTTTAAAAAAAATAGTAAAATGGTATCTTTATATATAAGATAAATTTAAAGTTATAATATTTAATTAGTTAGGAAAATAATGGAAGAAGAGTATATAGATAATAAAATAATACAACATAGAAGTACTATCCTTTTGGGAATGTTTATATTAATTGCTCTTTTACTAATTGGATTTCTTATTACAATTATTAATACAATAAATAGTGATAGAGACACTTTTAATAAGTTTTCAACTATTAGAGATAGAGCTATTAGAGGTTCAATTATATCTGCTGATGGGTATTTTTTAAGTTATAGTCAAAAGCTATATAGAGCAGAGGTTAATACTAGAAGTATTGACCCTAAGAAAAAAGACCTTTTTATTAATCTATTTAGTATCTATAGTGGAATATCAAAATATAAAATAGAGCAAAAATTTCTAAATAGCAAAGGTAAATCTATAAAGGGGAGAATTGTTTTAAGTAGAGATATTGATGTAAGATTAGCAAGTGACCTAAAATCATTAGGAATTAAAATGAATAAGATGAAAGTCTTTAGACCTTTAAATAAAAATAGACCTCATCTAGTTTTAGGACTTGATATTATTGCCGATAATGAAAATAGATATTTTCCTCATAAAGATATTTTAACTCCAACTGTAGGTTATGTGCAGGTTAAAGAAAATAAAGGTTATAGGTCGCCTGTAGCTATAAAAGGATTAGAGAAATCTTATAATATGTATCTATCTTCAACTCAAGATGGTTTAATTAAAGGGAAAAGAGATGTTTTAGGTACTGTTATTAGAACAGGTCAAAGTAAAGCTATTAAACGAATTGATGGTATGGATTTACATTTAAATATTGCACTAGATTTTCAAAAAAGTGTTGAAAAAGTTCTTGATAAAATGAAAAAACAGATTGGTGCAGATGAGATTTTAGTAGCAGTTATGAATTCAAAAACAGGACAGATACTCTCACTTGCAACATCTGAAAGATTTAATCCAGAAAAAATCCATCAAAGAGATGTTAAATCATTAAATCCAAACTTTACAGAGTATCTTTATGAACCAGGTTCTGTTATAAAGCCTTTAACTCTATCTATTGCTTTAGAGAATAATAGAGTTGATTTATATAAAAAGATTAAATTGGGTGGAAAATATAGAGTTAATGATAAATATACTATTACAGATGATGGTTATTTTAAATCTTTAACACCTAGAGGAGTTATTATATATTCATCAAATATTGGTATATCTAAGATTGCATGGGAACTTTCAGGAAAAGAGCTTTATGATGGATTTAGAGCTTTTGGATTAGCACAAAGAAGTGGAATTGATTTATCAAAAGAGTTAAGAGGAAAAATAAAAGCTCCTTATCTTTTAGACTATCCAACATATAGTGCAAATAGTGCTTATGGATATGGTATGTATGTTAATTTTATTCAGTTAGTAAAAGCCTATAGTGCATTTAACAATGACGGTATTGCAGTAACTCCTAAAATAGTAGATTTCTTGTCTGATAGTAAAAATAGACAGTATGATACAGAGATTGAAGTACCATCTCTTAAGGCATGTTCAGCCAATACAGCACAATCTATTCATAATATTTTAGTTGATGTAGTAGAGAAAGGTACAGGAACAGCTGCTCAATATGATGGATTAGAGGTTGGAGGAAAAACAGGAACAGCACATATCACCCATAAAGGTAAATATGTGGATAAGTATCATAGTAGTTTTTACGGTTTTGTAAATGATAAATTAGGACATAAATATACTATAGGGGTACTTGCTATAAAGCCTAAAAAGGTATATTTTGCATCACAAACTTCAGCACCTGTATTTCATAATGTAGTTGAAGAGATGGTAAAATTTAACTATTTAGTACCAGATGAAAATATGGCTAAACTAGATTATAAAAGAAGAATAAATATGCGTAAAAGAAAACGGTCTGCTTATATTAGAAAAATAGAGCAATATAATAGAAGACATAGAGAGGCTAATATTAGTAAATAATTATGTAAATTAATATTTATTAAAGTTTTTTTATGTTAGAGTTAGTGTATGAGTTATATATTAAATCTAAAACAGGTAAAATTATCTCCAGATTTAGTTAAAAAACTATTTATAGTTTTTGCCATAACATCTATAATTATGGCTATTTTGCATTTTAGTAATAACTTTATTGCAGATAAAAAAGCTACTTCTTTAACATCTAAAATATCCACTCAAAACTCAATAACGGCTATTAGTAGTAATAAAAAAGATGGAGTAGTAAATGAGTATTATCCAAGTGGTGCTATTGAGTGGCAAAGTAGTTATAGAAATGGTTTAAAAAATGGTATTCAACGATGGTACAATACACATAATGTTTTAGAGTGGGAGTGTAACTATAAAGATAATAAAAAAGATGGTTTAGAGACTATCTATTATCCTAATGGAAAGTTAAGAAGAGAGACTCACTATAAAAAAGGAATGAAGCATGGTTGGGAGAGAGTCTATTTTAAAAATGAACAAATACAGATAGAGGTTCAATATTACAATAATATGTTACATGGTAGATATAGAAAGTATAATAGAGATGGAAAATTGATATTTAATCATCGGTATGAAAACAATAAAAGAGTAAAATAGGGTTTAAAAAATAAAAAAGGAATAAAATATGAGTCAACGAGATGATAAAATTGAAGCAATGATTGCAGAAGCAAAAAAATTAGGCTTAAATATTAGTGATGATTTAATTACAAAAGTGGTTATAGGATTAGGGCCATCTGTATATAAAAAGGCTAGTGAGTTAGTATCATGTAGTCAACCAAAAGAGTTAGAGACTGTTAGAGAGAGATTTTTAAAGAAAAAATTAGGGCTAACTAATAGTGATGAAGAGTTAGATAGTGCAATTAAAGAGGTGTGCGAAACACTTGGAACATCAAATAGAGCTAAAAAAAGAGTTCACTTCTATGCACTTTTAGCTATGAAATTTAATAAAGAGAGTGTTTATGACGCTTAATTTAATTCACCTCTTTTGAGGTGAATTTTAAAAGTTAACTAATCCCTTAAATGTATTAATTAACATACTTTTTTCTTTTATATTTGGTAGCTCTTTACCTATTTTAGTAGTAGTAATTACAGAACGACCTAAAATTCTTTTTTTCCCATTTTTTAATCTCGCCCCCCAATAGTTGTGCATAATAATAGGTTCACCATTTTTTTGTCCTAAATATATAGTAACATGACCAGGTACAACTAATAAAGAACGACAAGGTCTTCCATAGGCTAATATTGCATCCTCTTTTTCTTTTTCATTCATTCCTTTTAAAGAGATATATTCACCACTTTGTGCTTGTTGTTTTGAGTTTCTTGGAAGATATATTCCAAATGGTGAGAAAAAGTCTCTTGTAAGTGTAGAGCAGTCTCTAGTTTTTAGTTTTCCACCCCAACCATAGGGTTCTCCTACTAGTTGTTTCCCTATAAAAGAGATATTAAATTTATTAAACTTTATAGGCTTTTTAGCAATAATATTAATCTGTTGAGGTTTAAGTTTTTTAATATATGCGTATCCCTTTTCATCTCTTAAAGCTACAAAATATTTATTGGTTTCTGTATCCATAGGAAAGATAGTACCTAATTTAATTAAAGATATTTCTCTTCCATTATCTATAAGTTTTAAATTATCAGTTGTTGATACTGCATATCTTGGTGTTTGAAACTTTTGTTGGAACTCTAGGGTTACAAATGCTATATTTTCACTTTTTACCCAACCAAAAGCAAAAGCTGTTTTTATATATGCCCACTTTTTATCTTTTGAAAAATGAGATACTCTTATGGGTGTATTTACATAGACTGAACTATTTTGATTGTAATCAAATGGAAATCCCTCTCCTGTTTTACTTACAGTATAATAAAACTCCTCCTCTGTAGGATAGAGTTTTAAATTACTATGTTTTGTAATAACAGCTGGTCTATTTACACTCTCATATTCATCAAAATGTGAGTTTTTAATCTGATTTTTAAACCACTTTTTTGGTATTTTTTGCCCATATCTTCTATACATTTTTCTTTTAGCAAACATAAATTGCCAAGTTTTTTCACCCTCTTCCAATCCCATACTAGGCATACTCCATGGTTCAAAGAATTTTTCATTATATTTTCTATCATAATCTAACTGTTCATCAGGAGACATATATTCAGCTTGTTGGGCAAATTGTGTTGGGTCTTGTGGTATATCTATTGTATCCCTTACATCATTTGATGGCATATAATCTATATCACTCTTTTCTCTTTCACCTATTGTTAATATAGTCTCTGCTAAAAGTGAAGTTGATATTGTAGTTAATGCAGTAATGGCTAATATAAATTTTTTCATTCTATTTTCCTTTTATAATTAATTATTTTAATATCTTAATTATAATCAAAATTATAGGATTTGTATATAGAAAATATTAGTTTATAAAAAAAAATTTAAAAGAGTTAAACATATACTATTAAGAATAAATAGTTTATATTTTCGATATTATTTAAAATAAACTTTAAGGAGATTATATGTTAAAAAAAATATTAATGATAGGTACTTTTTTGGGCTTATTTAGTGGTTGTGTAGCTGTTGACCCACAAGGAAGAGGTTACTCTATTGCTATTCCAATGAGTGTTATAAATTCAACTCTTGCAGAAAAATTTCCTGTTGAGCGAAAATTAACCTATGGAATAGTAAGTGGAAATTTAAATATCTCAAATCCAAATGTATTAGGTAAAAGTGGTAGTGATAAGTTAGGAGTTGGAACTTCATTTAAATTTACAAACTTTCTTATTCCTAATGGAATATCTGGAACTATTAATTTAGCATCGGGTATTAGATATGATGCTAAGAGTCAAAATCTCTATCTTAAAAATCCAATGGTGGAGACAATTAAGTTTCAAAATCAGTCTCTTATGAAAAATCTTCCTAATGGAATTCAAAATGCTATAGGTTTATTGATTGCTGAAACTATTGCTAAAAAACCTATATATAATCTTAAAAAGAGAGGTTCTGTAGTATCTGGATTTATTAGAGGTATTGATGTTCGTAATGGACAGGTATATTTGACTTTTGGACTATAGATTGTGAATAATAAGCCTAAATATACTATTTTTAATAATGCCAAATATGCATTAGAGGGTTTGCTTCACGCTATAAAAAATGAGACATCTTTTAAAATAGAGTTAGCTTTTGCTACTCTATTTTTTCCTATTATCTATTTTATAGATTTTGAGCTTATATATAAACTCTCTCTTATTATTACATTTGTTCTAATTTTAATTGTTGAACTTATAAATTCATCTATTGAAAATGTAGTTGATTTAGTAACGAAAGAGAGAAACCCTTTAGCCAAATCGGCTAAAGATATTGGAGCTACAGCTGTGCTTTTTGCTGTTTTACTTCATATTTTATGTTGGATTATTATAGTTTTTAAGATTTACTATTAAAAAAGTATTTTTGAGCCTCTTCTTTTGTAGTAAAGGGAGATACCTTTAATATCTTATCTCCTACTGTTACAGAGTAGATATTATCTATTGAACTTTTTGCATAAGTTATAGCAAGTTTTGCACCTAACTCTTTATCTTTAGAGGAGGCATCTTTACTTATAACAGAGTAAGGTCCTGCTATTGGTAGAGTTATTTTTATATATTTACTACTATCTACTTTTTGAAGTCCTTCATTATCATCTTTATTTCTTCCAACTACAAGTTTTGCACCATCTGGTAGTCTAAAGTGTCGTCCAAATTTAAGTAAATCAATATCAGATACACTAAATTCATCATATTCTATAAATTCACGAATTCTACTAGAGTAGTGAGCTTCTGTAAGCAGACAACCACCTCCTGCTGATTCATACTCTTCCCAACCATACTTTTTAACTAAAGCTAACTGTCTCTCTCTACTTCTTCCTGAAATATCTAATAATTTTTCTCTATCTACCCAACCCTCTATTTCAGGTGTTGTTGGTTCTAAAAGTTTTGCTGATAGTGGTCTTAGTATTAGCTTTTCCTCTTTATCATCTGCTAGTGAACTTACCTGTTTTAAAGCATCGGCTCTTTGACTCATTGGTCTTTGCCCTATAACTTCACCTGTAACTATAAATGACGCATTAAGCTCTTTCATAATACCTTTTGCCACTTTAAACATATATCCATGACAATCTATACAAGGATTAAAGTTTTTTCCATATCCATATTTGGGGTCAAAAAGTATCTTTTGTAAATACTCCTCTCTTACATCAATAATTTTAAAGTCAGCTCCTACTAATTTAGCTCTTTTTTCTAATATATCTGTTATATCTTTTGTTCCACCAAAACCTGTTTTAATATAAACAGCTGTTACACTAACCCTTTGGTCAACTATAAGCTTAATAGCAATCATACTATCAAGTCCTCCACTAAATAAAGAAATTGCTCTCATTTTATACTCTATCTCCTTGTTTTAATTATGCTATTATAGCTACTTTTACAAAAGATATAAAATTAGTTTAAACAGAAATTAATTTAATTTATATACCAAAAATCAAATAATCCTCTTTTTATACCTACTTTTAAATGATTTTATCTTACTAACAATAGTTTTATATTACAATAAGTATTCACTTAATATTTATTTAATTTAAAGGATATAATATGTTTTATAAGGAAATACTAAAAAAATCTATCCAATATTATGATACTTTACTAATTTCAGCAGTTTTATCTATTGTAACTATGCCATCTCTTTGGTATTTATCAGGTGGTAACATCTCTTGGGTTATCTCTTGTACTGTACTTTGGGCTATAGGTATATTTACTATTTTTCAACCAGCTATTCGTTATATTTTTCCATATATTTTAACTCAACTAGGAATGATTGCACTTATTTTTATTGTAGCAACACTATCAATCTTTTTAAATACTATGCTTATTGTATCTTTTATATCAAATGAAGATATAGATACTATTATAAATATAGCTATTTTTAGTAGTGCTATTAATAATATATTTCTATTTGCATGGTTTTATATAATAGTAGCTATAACTTTACTTATGAATTTAGATTTTAATATGGATAAGATTTCTAATATATTTACAATATCATCTTTAGAGTATTTTATAGAGATGATATTTATCTTTATACTTCCTGTTGCTTTTCTGTTTTGGACAGATATTACTTATAGCTTTAGAGTTTTTTTAGGAGTTATATCGGTATCTATTGGACTTAGTATATTTATTCAAAAAATAGTAGTAGAGAGTATATTACAAAGAGTACTTGCTACTATTGTTTATATTGTAGTTATTTTTATTATTAATACTACTATTATAAATAGTTTTGGAATAGATAGAATTCCTGCAACTGGCATAAAAGCTAGAATAGGTAAAGATAAGATACTTTTAAATATGGAGGCTAAAAATATTGAAAATCCACTATTTCAACTAAGTAATAATCTACAAAATGGTAAAACAAGTGTCTATAAGATAGTAGCATCTATTCCTCTTATTGGTTTAAATTTAGGCTATAAGATTGCCACAATTCCAAGTAGAGAGTTTACTATAAAAACAACAAATGCTCAATATACTGTATATGATGAGTATAACCACAAGGAGCTTTTAAAATTGGATAAAATATCTAAATAGAGAGTTCTTCATAAGGCTTTGCTTTATCAAAGTAGTAGCCTTGCCCATACTCAATACCAAAACCTTTTAAAATCTCCAATATCTCTTTGTTTTCAACAAACTCTGCAATAATTTTTATGCCATTTTGTTTACAAAAGAGTGATAGTGATGCTATAAGTGAGTGTGCTTTTTTATCTTTATATATATTTTTTATAATAGAACCATCAATTTTTAAGTAATCTATAGATAGATTTAAAAGATGACTTAAATTTGAGTACCCCGAGCCGTAATCATCTATACATATTTTATATCCAAATAGTTTAAGTTTCTGTATAGCATTTTCAACCTCAATATAGTCAACATGTTTAGTCTCTAAAATCTCTATTAACATTCTATATGCTATATCAGAGTTTTTTATAAGAATATTAGTTATTGCATCATTTAATAAATCATCGGAACTTAAATTTATGCTGACAGTAAAATTACTATTTTCTCTTAACTTTTTAACATTATATTCTATTATTTTCATACTAATTCTACTATAGAAATAGCTATCTTCAAGTTCAGGTAAAATCTCATCAGGATATATAATCTTATCTCCATCTTTAAGTCTTAAAAGTGCCTCATAGTGATGATATTTAGAGTTTTCAAGAATAACAATAGGTTGATAAAAACATACTAATTTATCTGTCTCTATCATATCTTTTAACTTCTCTCTATATAGTATTTTACTTTTTGATATATCAAAATATGATATAGTGTTTCTTCCATTATGTTTACTCTCATATAGTGCAGAGTCTGCTTTATGTATGGCATCTTGAAGAGATGATGAGGTCTCCGTTTGAATAAATCCACCAATAGAGATAGTTATTTTAATAATATCATCTTTAATTCTTATATTTAAACTCTCAACCAATTTACGAATATTTTGCATTTTTTCCCTAAAACTTCTCATATCTTTACCATTTTTTGATATAAATAGTAAAAACTCTTCTCCTCCATACTGCACAAAAATATCATCTTTATCTAACATAGTAGAGATTTTTTTTATTATTGAGTTTAGAACTTTATCTCCAATATTTTGTCCATATATATCATTAATTCTTTTAAAAAAATCTATATCAGCTAGTGCTATATAGTAGTTAGAAAAGTTTATTTTTTCATAATTATCTGTTAAATAACTCCTATAGAAAGTTCCAGTTTTTGGGTTTATATACATACGATGTTTTATATAAGCACTTCTAATAAAATATCCTATAAATACTGTTAATAAAATAACTACTATAATAAGAAATATCATAATAATTTTTACACTTAAACTAAGTAGTGAAAAGAGAGAGTTATATGTTCTTTGAGTATAATCAATAACTAAAAATGAGGTTTTTTTTTCTTTTATAACAATTGGTTTAATAAGTGTAAAACCCAAATTTCTTATATTTCTTTGAATATAAACTTGTTTTGTTTCACTCTTTTTAGCTCTATTAAATGAGTTGGTATCTATATCTTCTAATATAAATGGAGTAATATTTGTATTTTTATTATCATCACTATCTAAAAGAATAAAATATCTATTATCATAAGGAAAAAGAAGATAGATAGATGATATATTTCTATTTTTAAACTCTTTTAAATACTCTTCATTTTTTTTTCGTAAATTAATATTTTTAATATTTTTTTTTAAAAAGTTTGGATTATTATTAACTATTTTTTCAATAAGTTTGTCAGAAGCTGCATCTATTCCATCAATAGATTGACTAAGCAAGGTTACTCTTAATCTATTTTCATAATTAGGGATATTTTTGTATAGATATATAAATAGACAACAAATAACGATATATACTACTATACTATAGTAATAAAATCTATTAATATTGGAGAAAATAAATCTACTATACAAAATATCACCCTTATTTTTGACTATAAGGGCTATTTTAACATAAAATAGTGCATTATTGTGAATATGCAATACACAATTCTACTTAAAGTAAGCTTAAAATATAAATTATCATTTTAGTTTAAGAAACAAAGTTCCTTTAAATAACACTCTTTTATAATATATTTTTTATATTTGTTAGATAGTTTTAAACCTTTTGCTTTTAATCTCTCGTCCACAAACATTATTTGTGTTCTACCTTTTTTCATATAGATAGCACCTATACTTTTTTGATTTTTTTTAAGATTACTATAACTATCTACAATAACCATTTTTTTTGTATTTTTATTTTTTGGAAATAGTAGAATATCGGCACTTTTTACAGATTTAGACTTTGGAACTTTTAATTTTGTTAAAAAACTTTTATTTGTCGTATAGTATGAGGGAGATTTATTGTTTAGTTTAATAGCAGATAAAACGCTATTTACTCTTTCTATATTTAAATCAGCAAATGATAATAGTGGGAGAAGTAATAATAAATATATTTTTTGTTTTTTCATTATATACCCTTTTTAAAATCATACAATAAAACATCATAAAACGATATAAAATAAAAAAACTAATATTTTTATTTAATCATAATATATCATGTAAACTGTTAGCCTCTAACATCCATTTATGTAACTCTTCCCAATTTTCATCTTCTATCATCTTTTTGCATAGCATCATTTCACTATTAAATATCTCTATAGATTCTAATAGATTTTCTCTATTTTGTCTAAAAATATCTTCCCACATATTAGGAGAACTTTTAGCAATTCGACTCATACTCTTAAATCCACCACCAGCTAGTGCTATAATATTTCCTGCATCTTCCTGTTTCATTACAGAGTTTGCTATGGCAAAACTTACAGCATGGGGCATGTGAGATATAAACGCAGCGTGTCTATCATGTTCTTCTGCACCCATAAACACAACTTTTGCCTCTATATCTTCAAAAAGAGATATTGCTACTCCTCTTTGTAACTCTCCACTCTTATCTTTATCACAAAACACCATTACTTTATCTTTATATAGATTAGTAATTGCAGCAGTTGGGCCAAATTTTTCAGTTCCTGTCATTGGGTGTGCAGTTACTACCTGTTCTCTTATCTCTTTTGGAATAGATTTTGAAATTTTAGATTTACTACTACCAAAATCTATAATAGTACAACTATTAGGGGTATCTTTTAATCTTTTTATTGTAGTTATAATTGCATCAACGGGGATTGTTAATATAATAACGGCACACTTTTTTATATCTTCAAAATCACTATATATCTCATCTACAAGATTAAGTTCTATTGCCTCTTTTTGATGAGTTTTATTGTGGTCGTAACCAATAATATGATATTTTTGAGGAAATTTTTTTAATGCTAATCCTAAAGAGCCACCCATTAAACCAAGACCGATAATTCCAATATTCATCTCTTCTCCCTTATTTATAACTAAATTATAGCACTTTTTTAGTGAAAAAAAGATACACTAATGATTATTTTATAACAAGATACACTTAAGGAACAATTAGCTTTATGAATAGAATTATACCATTATCAGTTACGCTAACTTCACTACTACTTTCACAACCTATTACTAAAATAGAATATAAAGGTCTTTTTCACCTATCTAAAGATGTTGCATCAGAAATATCAGGTATTCATGTAGGAGATGAGTTTGATATAAATAAGATTGACCAAGCACTTAAAAACTTCTATAAGCAGGGCTATTTTTCAGATATATGGGTCTCAGTTACAGATAAGGGTGGATTAGTATATAATGTTAAAGAGAAATCAGTAATATCAAAATTAGAGATGAATGGATATAGTTCAGATGATGAACAAGAGGCTCTTTTTATTGAACTTGGACTTAAAAAGGGTGACCTTTATGATAAAGAGAAGATAGAAAGAGCTAAAAAGAGACTTATTAAAAAGATTGAAGCAGAGGGTTACTATGATACTGTAGTAGAAGTGACTCTAAAGCCCAAAAAAGATAGTGTAGCTCTTACCTTTGATGTTAATAAGGGTGAGAAGATATATATTAAAGATATTGATTTTGATGGTGCAAAAAAGATTGATACTGATGAACTTGAAGATGCCTTAGCCAATCAAGAAGAGGACGCATTAGGGTGGTTACCTGGTTTACACAATGGTGTAGCACATATTGACCAACTTGAATATGACTCTTTTAGAGCAAAAGATGTATATATGAAAAATGGTTATCTTGATGCTACTGTTGATGAACCTCTATTAAAAGTTGATAATGGTTCATATTTAGCCGATATTACATATCAAGTTCATGAGGGTGAGCAGTATCGAATTAATAGTGTTCATATAGATGGTCTTGTTAATGGTTTAGATGAGAGAGAACTATTAGATGAGTTAAATTTAATTAATGGTAAAGTATTTAATGTAGCTAAACTTAGAAAAGATATAGCCTTTATACAAGAAAAAGTAGCCAATTTAGGATATGCTTATGCAAAAGTAACTCCAAACTTTAAACAAAACAAGCAAAATCATACAGTTGATATTCAATTTTTAGTAAAAGCAGGAAATCAAGTTACTATTAATGATGTAATTATTTCAGGAAATTATGCAACAAAAGATAGAGTAATTAGAAGAGATATATATCTAGCCCCAGGTGACCTATTTAATTTAACAGATTTAAAAGATAGTAAAAGTGCATTAGGACGAAGAGGATACTTTGAAAAAATTGATATAGAACAACAAAGAGTAGATGCCAATCGTATGAACCTAATTGTAAAGGTTAAAGAGACAGCAACAGGAAGTATTCAAGCTGGTGGTGGATATGGTTCATATCAACACTTTATGTTAAATGCAGCGTTATCAGATAGAAATATATTTGGTTCAGGAATTAGCTCTAGTCTTAGTTTTGACCTATCTAAAGTATCTAGTAACTACTCATTTTCAATTAATAATCCAAGAGTATTTGATAGTGAATATAGTTTAGGAACAAATATCTATAAAAATAAGTATGATTTTCCAACTTATGAACATGATACATTTGGAATTGGAACAAATGTTGGAAAACAGTTAAATAGAAATCTATATGGATATATAGGTTATAGTTATAGTGAAAATAAAATTGATACTAATGATACAACCACCTCTTTAGTTAGTAGTGTATTTAGTAATGAAGATTTAAGTTATGCTAAAAGTACATTTACAATAGGTCTATCTTATGATAGTACAGATGACTATTTTGTTCCAAGAAAAGGTATAATTTTAGGTGGAAGCGTAGGTTACTCTGGTGTTGGAGGAGATGAAGAGTTTTTAGCATATAGTGGAAGATTTGGAGCATATTATGGAATGGAAGATATTATTGATTATGATTTAATCTTTAGATATAAAGTAAGAGCAAATATGTTACAAGATGAGGGGCATATCTCTGGACCTGAAAAACTCTTTTTAGGAGGAGTATCTAGTGTAAGAGGGTATCAACCATATACTATTGCACCATCTGATTATGGAGTAAATGAAAATGGAGATACTACAAGAACTATTAAAGGTGGAAAAAAGAGTTTAGTTAATACTCTTGAGGCTAGTATTCCACTATCTGTTTCAGCTAAAATGCGTTTAGCCTTTTTTGTTGATTATGGTATGATTGGAGAAAATAGTTTTGATGAGATTAGAAGGTCTGGTTATGGTGTATCTATAGAGTGGTATTCACCAATGGGACCTATAAACTTAGTATTTGGACGGGCTAGAAATGCTGGTCTATTAGAGAGAACTTCTGCATTTGAATTTACTATGGGTAGAAAATTTTAATAAACTTATATTTTATATAAAAAATGCTACTTTTGTAGCATTTTCTCACTATTTCTCTATGATAAAATTTCATTAAATTTAGTCATAATGACTAAATAAATTTAATGAAAAAGGATAAAATATGAGAAAAACAGTACTATCGGTAATAGTATCATCTTTAATATTTACAAATATAGCAATGGCAGATAACAATAAAACTCTAACAAGTCAAGAGGTTAGTGATAAAGCCACAAAAGTAGAAACTGAAAGAGTAAAAAATAGTCAAGTAAAACTTGTTCAAGAGGCTTTAAACTCATTAAAACTATCTGCAAAAGCACTTAGTGATTTAAATAAAAATAAGACAGATGAGGCAAAAAAAGATATAGAGTTAGCTTTAGGTAAATTAGAAGCTATTCTTTCTGCAAAAGATACTCCTAAACTTCTTCCTATAGAAAATAGAATGGTGGTTAAAAATTTTATAGGAACAGCAAAAGATGTCGATATAGCAGTAGGTAAAGTTAAAAAACTATTAGATAGTGGAAAAGTACAAGATGCAAGAGTGTTACTATCTTCACTTCAAAGTGAGATTGATTTAACAGTAGTAAGCCTACCTCTCATATCATACCCAAATGCTCTAAAATTGGCTTCTAAATATCTAATAGAAGAGAAACCAGAAAAGGCAAAAAAAGTACTATCTTTAGCACTTAGTACATTTACTGAAGTAGAACAAGTTATTCCAATCCCAATTATTAATAGTGTAGAGTTAGTAGCTACTGCATCTCATATAGCAAAAGAGAACAGAGAACAGGCACTAAAACATCTTGAGTTTGCTAGTGATGAGTTAGATAAAGCAGAAAAATTAGGATATGTAAGTAGAAGTGCTACAACATATAAACAGCTACATGAGCTAATTAAAAATGTTGAAAAAGAGGTAAAAGGTCCAAATAAAGCTGAAAAAATATTTAAAGAACTTGGAGATAAGTTAAAAGAGTTTAAAGATAAAATCTTATCTTCTAATGAAAAAAATAGTACAAAATAGTAAAAAATAGGGGGATATTTGATGATTAGTATAATTAAAGCGTATCAAGAGCATAAAAGAGATATTGAAAAGTTTATTATAGATAATATAAATCATAATGGTATTACAGATTTAAATCATACCAATTTAGAGAGATTTTTTCAAACATTCAAGTCTCTTCAAACACTTTATGTTACAAATGAAAACTATCATCAAAATACTCCTAGTTTCTCACGAGACTATAAAGATATAGAGTATATTGGAACAAATAGAAGTTCTATCTTTAAAACAAAAAAGTTAAATGAAAATGGAGAGTATATTAGTTCTCCATATATCTGTTCAGTTACAGGAAAAACTATTATTACTATAATTAAAAAAATAGATAATAACTATCTTGTAATGGATTTTAATCTTATAGCACTATTAGAGGAGTTAGGTTATGTAACTCATGCTCTATTTTTTATAAAATCCAATAAATTTATATATGGACTTATTGGATATGGATTAACACTTTTATCATTTATATTAATCTTATACTCTTTTGTATCTTTTTTATTTTATGAGGGTACACTAATTGAAACAACATTTAAGTCTATAATATCTCTAACATTAGGACTTGCTGTATTTGATTTGGGAAAAAATCTACTTGAACATGAGGTAGTCTATAAAAATAATAGTCCTCATGAAAAGAGTGAAAGTAAAATGTTTATTAAGTTTTTAATATCCATCATTACAGCCCTATCAATAGAGGCACTAATGTTAGTATTAAAAATAAGTTTAACTAAAAACTATAGTGATATATTAAATGCTGTATATTTAATTGGTGGTGTATCATTAATGATTGCTACACTTTCACTATTTTATAAATTTACATCAAAAGAGAAATAACTATTCTATCCACTCTTTTACTCTATTTGATATTGATTTATCAAATAGATAAGCTATAAATAGACCACTATATAGTGCAGAATTTTGCTCTTTGAGTGGACTATTTTTAGATATAGCTCCATTTAAATTATAATATCTAATAAAACCACCAATCCAAACTTTTTTAAGTTTTTTAGAAAGCCCTATAGATGTTTTATATGCAATATATCCAGCCTCTGCTTTATACTCTTCTCTATCTTTAGTAACACTACTACTATCTACACCATATATATAATTATTAAATCTACTATTAGTCCAAACTCCACCTGTTTGAAACTGAAAAAGATACCCATTAGATTTATAATCTAATGCAATTTTAGGGTCAGATTTATATCCTCTATACTCTATATTTGTTTTAAAATCACTAGATATAATAGCACGAATTGGAAAATCTAACTTAATAGTTAATTTTTCTCTTTTATATAGACTATAAACTAAAGCTGGACCAATTTCACCAGATGGGTCAAGGTTTCTCATTCCTTCTCTACTTCCAGAACTAGTAACGGGTAAAGAACCATTTATACTAAGCCTTAAACTTAATCCGTCTATTGAAAACAGTTGCTGTTTTATACCATCTTGGTCAATATCTAATTTTTTACTATGATAATCTATAAAAGGAAAAGGTATTATCATACTATTTGAGTGGTTAGAACCTAAATAATCAGGATAGCTCATTTCTCCCACTCCTATTCCTAAATCTAATTCGGAGCTGTTTAGAGATGAGAAGAGTACTATTATTAAAATAAATTGCTTGTTCATAAATATTAAACTTTATTTTTATTTGTATAGTTATATATTCTCTTTATATAAAAATATCTATGAAGTATAATAAAATTCTCCTAATAAAGTCTATTTATGATAAAATCTTTTTAAAATATTAGGGAGATTTTATATAAATGAGGCTATTAATCAGATGAGATTATTAATATTAACAATTGTTTATGGCATTTTTTTTACTGCTTGTAGTATTAAAGAATATACTATGTTTCAAAATAATGACCCAACCCTAGAGAGACCAGTTGAACTAAATGTAACTTTTGAGAGTAGAATTTTACCTGATGATGTTTTAAGTATAGATGTTTATAATATGAACCAAAAGTCTAATATATTAAGAGACTCTAGTTTGTTAAATCAAGGAACAACGGATGCTGCACAAAATAAATATATTGTAGAGAGTGATGGAACAATATATTTACCTTTAATTAAAGAGATTTATGTTCAAGGTTTGACAGCACAAGAGTTAAGTAAAAAACTAACTAAAGCTTATGCTAAATATTTAAGAGAACCTTATGCAAAAGCTCAAATAACAAATCATAGAATTTATGTTTTTGGAGAGGTGGCTAAGCAGGGACTTATTCCAATTGCAGGAAATAGTATATCTGTTATAGAGGCTCTTTCTAAATCAGGTGGTTTAACAAATGATGCTGTTTTAGATAAAGTAAGAGTTATTAGTAAAATAAATGGAAAAAATATGTTAAGAACTTTAAATTTAAGAAAATTTAGTACACTTAATGTTGATAATCTAATGATAGGTAATAATAGTATAGTTTATGTAGAACCAAGAGCTTCAAAAGCATATAGATTAGCTATAGATAACTATCTTCCTATGATAAATGCAATAAGTAGTATATCTGGAACACTTCTAAATATTAATACTTTAAAAAGAAATAGTTTCTATTTTGGTACTGATGGTAGTAGTTCTTCTAATACACAACCATCTTATTTACAACAACTACCAACAACAGAGAAATAATGAAAGAGAATTGTATGAATGATAATTATCAAATAGAAGAAGATGAGATAGATTTAAGAGAGATTTTTAGAACTATAAAAAAAAATATATCAACTGTTATATTTATAGTAATTCTTTCTATCTCTTTAACAGTTGGATATATCTATTTTAGTAAAAATATATATAGCTCTAGTACTATAATATCTTTAGATAGTAAAGGTGGTGGGGGTTTAGGTATTGGAGCAATGCTTAGTCAAGTTGGATTTGGGGCTATGGGGCTAGGTGGTGGAAGTAGTGGGGCAGATATAGAAAAGGCTAAAGTTATTTTACTATCAAAAAAATTTCTAAAAACCACTCTTAATGATTTAAATATTAGCAGAGACTATTTTATTAAAAAAAATTTTAGAAAAGTTGAAATTAAAGAGTTTCAAAATTTTAAAATAGATATAGAGTATAAAGATAAAAATCTATATGGGGAGTTTTTTAAAATTACTCCTATAGATAGTAAAAGCTTTTTATTAGAGATAGAAAAAATTAATTATAGTAAAATCTATAGTTTTAATAAAAAGATAGATAATAGATACTTTAAATTAAATATTAAAAAAGTAGATGGTATTGACCCCTATGATATTAATAGTAGTGTAGGAAATATAATATCTAAAATAGTAGATAAAAATTTTAATTTGGAAGGTAAGTCTTATATTTTTAGAGATTTAAAAAAAGATGAGCAGATAGATAAATTAATAGATAATATAACTATAGAGGATAAAAAATCAAATATATTAGAGATTAAATATGAGGGAATTTTAGCAAAGAGAACTAAAGAGACTATATCTATTATAACTAAATCTTTTATAGATTTTCAATTAAAAGAGAAAATGAAGGAACTAGATAGAAATCTAGCTATTATAAATAATCAAATAAAAAATATCTCTTCAAATATGAATAAACAGATTAAAGATATAGAGAGATTTCAAGAAAAGAATAATATCTCTGTTAATATAAAAGGTGAAGATATTATTACAGATATTTATAGTAAGAAGCAGGAATTAGATACACTATCTTTACAAATTCAAGAGGTTAAAAATTTTATTAATAATATTAAAAATGGTATGGTTTTAAGTGTAGCATTAACAAGTGTAGGTATTGATACTATATCTATTCAAAAACTTATGGATAATTTTATATCTGTTGATGATGAAATTAGAGAACTTGAACTTCAACAGAGTAATATAGATAAATCAATAACATCAAATGAACAGATAGTATCTTTTATAGAGGATTTAAAAAGTAAAAAAAATCTATTAGAGACATTATTAACAGATTTTACAGAAGAGCATCCACAAGTTATAAAAGAGAAAATAGAAATAGAAAATCTAGTTAATAAAATAAATACAAATATCTCTATAAATTTAAAAAAGCTTAGAAAACAGAGAAATGTAATTAAATCAACTATTTTAAATAATATTTCTACAGTAGAGAATGGTTTATATAAAAAACTAAAACTTTTACAAAAAGATATAAATAAAAAAGAGAAGCTATTACACTCAATTCCTGCAAATAAAATAGCCTCAAATAAATTAAACAAAACATTTGCCTTTAATGAAAATATATATAGTGCATTATTAAATAAAAAAATAGATATAGAGATAGATAAATCTTCTCTAATAGCAAATACCAAAGTTTTAGAAGATGCCTATGTGGCAGAAAAACCAGATAAGCCAAAAGTGGGTCTTATTTTAGTAGTTAGTGCTGTTACAAGTTTTATTTTAGGTATATTTTTTATATTTTTCAGAGAGTTTTTAAATAATAAGATACGAAATATAGAAGATATTGAAGAGTTAACAGATACACCGATATATGGAACTTTACCTACTATATCAAATAAAAATCTATTTAAAGAGCAGATTAGAAATATTAAGACAAATATAAGATATTACTCATTAGATAATAGATGCAATAGAGTATTAGTTACATCTATGAAAGAGAGAGAGGGGAAAACAACAACAGCCTTAAATTTAGCAATAATCATAGCAGAGGCTGGAAAAGAGGTTTTACTTATTGATTTAAATTTTAAAAATCCTAAGCTACATAAAGAGTTAAATATAGATAATAAAATAGGTATAGTTGATTATCTATCATCAAATATAGATGAGTCTAAAACTATTAAACATATTGGTAAAAATTTTGATTTTATTCCAATAGGCTCTACTACTCTAAATGGTGCAGATTTTTTAATGGGAGATAGGTTTAAAGATTTAATGGAGAGTTTAGAGAGTAGATATGATTATATTATATTTGATAGTACAACACTCTCTTCACCAGAAACCAAAGTCCTATTTAAGTGGAGTGATACTATACTATTAGTGGTAATGATGAATTTATCAGAAAAAGAGCAGATAGCTACTTTCAATAAAATTAAAAGAGATAACCATCTAAAATCGGTTGGAATTGTAGCTAGTGGAAAGA
>Ga0256842_1000407_pt1 | contig 37856 bp, 34 predicted proteins | sample 4559240metaG_FD_185973 | JGI IMG/M metagenome (GOLD analysis project Ga0256842, IMG submission 185973) | Hydrothermal vent microbial communities from Guaymas Basin, Mexico - 4559-240 | ecosystem: Environmental > Aquatic > Marine > Hydrothermal vents | place: Mexico: Guaymas Basin | collected...
TGTGGCAATTTGCCCAAAGTGCCGAGGGTATAAAAGAGGCTTGTTTAGCCCTTAATACTCCTGTGGTTAGTGGAAATGTATCTCTATATAATGAGACAAATGGAGTAAGTGTATTTCCTACACCTGCTATTGCTATGGTTGGATTAAATGAAGATGCCTCTAATGTACTTGGTAGTAGCTTTGTAGATAATGGTAGTAATATCTTATTGGTAGGTTCTACAAAAGGTGAATTTGGTGGAAGTCTATATATCAAGGAGCTATTTGGTGAAACAGTTGGTAACTTATCAGATGTAGATTATAAATCAGAGTTGGCACTTTGGGAGCTTGTAATAGAAGCAAATAAAAAATCTCTCTTAAAATCAGCAAAAGATTTAAGTAGTGGTGGATTAGCTATTACTTTGGCAAAAATGAGTGCTACTTCAGATATTGGAGTTGAGGTAAATGTAGAGTTTGAAGATAGTAGATATATCTTTGATGAATCACAAAGTAGAGCAGTATTAGAGGTAAGTAGTGAAAATCTTGAAGCTGTTATAAGTATGGCAAAAGATTTAGGATTAGAGGTTGCTACTATTGGTACTACTGGTGGAGATAGTTTAAAAGTTAATGATATTAAAATGGACTTAGATAAGTTAAAAGATACCTATTTTAATAGATTTGCTAGAGTTATTGAACAAGATTTATAAAAATTAAAGAACTTCTAAATAGAAGTTCTTAGAAGTTGGAGTAAGAAGTTTTTCTATCCTAACTTCTCTTTTAAAAGCTCATTCACCTTTTGAGGATTAGCAGAACCTTTTGATGCTTTCATAGTTTGCCCTACAAAGAAGCCAAACAGTTTATCTTTTCCACCTTTGTATTGTTCTACTTTATCAGGATTATTTGCCAATATCTCATCAATAATAGCCAATATTGCCCCATCATCATTAACTTGCTTTAATCCCATTTTATCTATTAGAGTATCTATATCACTATCTTCACTCATCAATACATCTAAAATATCTTTAGCACCCTTACCATTAATCTCACCATTATCAATTTTTGATACAAGTTCGCCAAGTTTAGAGGCACTTACAGGAGAGTTTGTAATATTAAATTCACTCTTATTAAGTCTTCCAAGCAGTTCATTATTTAGCCAACTTACACTATTTTTTGCACTTGCCCCACTCTTTAGCATATTTTCAAAGTAGTATGCCAACTCTTTTGTAGCACAAAGGACTAGAGCATCATACTTTTTAAGTCCAAGCTCTTCTATATATCTTTTGACTTTAGCATCAGGGAGTTCAGGCATATTTTTCGCCTCTTCTATCATCTCATCTGTTACAACAAGAGGTCTTAAATCAGGGTCTGGAAAATATCTATAATCAGCTGCCTCTTCTTTGCCTCTCATTGATTTAGTCTCACCCTTTTCTACATTCCAAAGTCTTGTCTCTTGATATACTTCACTCTCATATACACCATCTTCATAGGCTTCAGTTTGTCTTTGTACCTCATAAGCGATAGCATCAGCTACAAATTTAAATGAGTTGATATTTTTTATCTCTACTCTTGTACCAAACTCTTTTTGTCCTTTTGGACGAATTGATACATTTACATCACATCTAAAGCTACCCTCTTGCATATTAGCATTACTAATATCAAGGTATCTTACAGTTGAGTGAAGTTTTTTAAGGTATGCTACTGCCTCATCTGCACTTCTCATATCAGGGTCTGATACTATCTCAAGTAGAGGAGTACCTGCTCTATTTAAATCTACTTTTGATACATCTCCATCATGAATATTTTTTCCAGCATCTGCTTCAAGGTGTGCTTGAGTCATTCCAATTCTTTTGGTTGTGCCATCTTTTAAATCTATAAAAACTTCACCTTTTTGGACTATTGCTTTGTGTAGTTGTGTTATTTGATAAGCTGATGGGCTATCGGGATAAAAATAGCTTTTTCTATCAAAATTAGAACTATGATTAACGATACCATTAATAGCATATCCCAATCTCATAGCTTTGATAGCAGCCTCTTTATTAACTACGGGTAATGCCCCTGGTAGTGCTAGACAAGTGGGACAAGTATTTGAGTTTTGATGATGTGCGAAGCTTGTAGGACATGCACAAAATAGTTTAGTTTTTGTATTTAATTGAACATGGACTTCTAATCCAATAACAGTTTCAAACATTTAGGTTACCTTTGTTATAAAATATCTAAAGCGATTATACCTTTTAGTATCTTATATGAATATTTTATGATATACTTTTTAAAAAGAAAAAAGATGTCCCAAATATTAAAAATAGATATAACAAAGCCTCTTTATGGTGCTAATGGAGATATGAACCTTGATATTAATTTAGAGATAAAGCAGGGGGATTTTATAGCATTAAGTGGGCTTAGTGGAAGTGGAAAAACTACACTACTTAGAATTTTGGCAGGATTAGAGAGTGCTAAAGGAGAGATAATAGTAGATAAAGAGATATGGCTTAGTGATAAAAAGTTTTTGCCACCACAAAAAAGAGAGATAGGATTTGTATTTCAAGATTATGCCCTATTTGATAATATGAGTGTAATAAATAATCTACTATTTGTATCCAAAGATTTAGAGTTAGCCAACTATCTATTAGATATAACTGAATTAAGTGGGCTAAAAGACCGTATGCCAACCTCTCTAAGTGGAGGACAAAAACAGAGAGTAAGCCTATGTAGAGCAATGATGAAAAGACCCAAACTACTATTAATGGACGAACCTCTATCAGCCCTAGACCCTAAAATGCGAAGAAAACTACAAAATGAGATTTTAACTTTACACAAAGAGTTTAAAACCACAACTATTATGGTAAGCCACGAACCAAGTGAGATTTATAGATTAGCCTCTCGTGTAGTAGTATTAAATCATGGTAAAATTATAGATGATGGAGATGTCAAAACAACACTACTCAAAAGAGACGGCTCTGCTAAATTCTCATTTGATGGAGAGATATTAGATATTATCAAAGTAGATGTAATATATGTAGCAATTATATCAGTAGCTAATCAATTAGTGGAAGTAGTAGTAAGCAAAGAGGAGAAAGAGAGCCTAAATATAGGCGATAGAGTACATATTAGCACCAAAGCATTTGCCCCAATTATTCATAGATATTAGGTGTGTTTGGTTATAATAGTGAAGTAGGGTGGTTAAATGGAAGAGACAAGTTATAAAAAATATATTACAAATGGTAAAGATAAATCAACGATTAAAACTACATATCAAAATGGAGAGATAAGAGTTAAAGATAGAAGAGAGATAGAAAAAAAATATAATTGTCCTTTTGTTTTGGCTTATGGTTCAAATTTTTTTACAGATTATAGGTTTTTTACAGTTTATTTATAGAGAACAATTTGATATGGTATAGGTATAAGAATATATTATAACTATCCCTTTATCGCTCTTGTTGATATTTATCAATAGGATTATAATAAATTAATGTTATAATTCACTCAAATTATAAAAGGAGCTTATATGCATCCAAGTCTAATAAAGGCAAGAGTTTTTACTATAATAGCATTAACTATTTTGACATTCTCTTTTACACTTCCAATGATAACATTTCATGGAGTATTAAATAAGATTCATGATGATAAGGTAGAAGAGATTTCACCAATTAGTTATACTATTTGGAATATGTATAATAGTGGTAGATATAAGAGTGTTACAACTGATAAAGAGGCACATAATAATTTGGCTAAGATGATAGAGACTCAGGGGGAATTGGGTGTAGCTTCTCTTCCTATTTGGGCTGTTTCATTGGAAGCACCAAATTATCCAAAAGAGGCATTTCCAGAGGGGATACCTGTGTTTTTTCATTTTGATGGATATAGTGGAGAGGTTCATGAGATGAATACTATCAATCACTATGTTGGAATGGATCCTATGTGGGTTGGTGGACATCTTGAACGAGAGATTGGGATTTATGCACTTCTTTTATTATCTTTAGGAATGATATATTTTATGTTGTTTAACAATAAGATTTTGACCTATTTGATGCTTATTCCTGCTTCGTTACCAGTTTTATTTATTCTTGATTATTCTTATTGGTTATATTGGTTTGGACATAACTTGCATGATTGGGGTGCATTTAAAATCAAGCCATTTATGCCTACTGTTTTTGGAGATGGGAAGATTGCACAATTTATCACTCACTCTTATCCTACGATAGGGTTTTATATGATATTAGCGATTAGTCTTCTAAGTCTATTGGCATTTTTTGCAAAGAAAAAAGCTATGAAAGAGGCTTAGAATTTGATTAAACTATTATTAACTCTTCTATCACTATTGAGCATATTAAATGCTAATATGCTTCAAGATGCTATTGATAATGCACCTAGTGGTTCTATATTGAAGCTTCCAAAGGGAGTTTATAGAGGTAGTATTACTATCAATAAGCCTATATCTATTATTGGCAAAGAGGATGGTGTGATAATTGATGGAGATGGTAATGATACAGTTATTACTACAAATGGTTCTTTTATCACTTTATCAAATTTAGAGATTAGAAATAGTGGTAATAGACATCATAATCTTGATGCTGGAATTAAGATGAATAGTGGTAAGCAAAATGAGATTAGTAATTGTAGGATTATTGATTGTTTGTTTGGTATTGATATGCAGATGGTTAGTAACTCTATTATTAAAAATAATTATATTACTTCAAAAGATGTAGATTTAGGGCTTCGTGGAGATGGGCTAAGGTTATGGTATAGTAATGATAATATAGTCAAAAATAATAAGCTTTATAAATCAAGAGATATGGTAGTTTGGTACTCTCATGGTAATATTATTGAGAGTAATATTGGAGAACATGGTAGATACTCTTTGCACTTTATGTATGCAGGGAAAAATATTGTCAAAAATAATAGATATAAATTCAACTCTGTTGGAATATTTTTTATGTACTCCAAAGATACGGTAGCTACGGGTAATCTTATTCAAAGTTCACTTGGTGCGACGGGAATGGGAATGGGGCTAAAAGATGTATCAAACTTTACAATCAAAAATAATACAATTATATATTGTGCGCAGGGGCTTTATATTGATAGAAGTCCATTTGAACCTGATACTCATAATTGGATTATTGGGAATAAGGTTTTATATAATGCAGAAGCACTTCATTTTCACTCCTTAAGTGAGAATAATGTAATTAAAGATAATACTATTATGGGAAATATTGAAGATATTGTAAATGATAGTAGAGGAAGTAAGACTAATGAAAATGAGATAGTAGGTAATTATTGGGATAATTATGAGGGATTTGATAGAGATGGAAATAATATTGGTGATACTTCACACAAAGTATATCAATATGCCGACCAACTTTGGGTCTATAATCCTGATGTTAAATTCTTTTATGGCTCTCCTGTGATTTCACTACTAAACTTTTTGGCAAAACTTGCACCATTTTCTAAGCCACTCTTTATTATGGAAGATAAAGAACCAAAAGTAAGAATAGAAGGATAAGTATGGCATCAATCAAAACAGATAGACGAGATTTTATGAAATACTCTACAATTGGCATTTTAGCACTTGTAGCAGGGGCAGGGACTCTACTCTCTCCAGAGATTTTAGAGGCAGAGAGTAGATTACGACCACCAGGGGCTGTAGATGAAAAAGAGTTTTTGGGACTTTGTATCAAGTGTGGGCAGTGTCTTCAAGTATGTCCATATCACTCAATAAAGTTAGCTGATATTGCAAAAGGGCATGGTATGGGTACGCCATATATTGATGCTACTGTTCGTGGTTGTTATGCTTGTGAGGCAGTACCTTGTGTATTGGCTTGTCCTAGTGGGGCATTGGACCACTCTTGTGAAAAGGCTACTGATATTAAAATGGGAATAGCTGTTTTAGAAAATCCTAAAACTTGTTTGGCAGTTAGAAGAGAGCCTATTCCAGCTGGTTATGATAAAAAGATGAAAGAGTTTTTGGCAAATCAGACTAATGTAACAGAGTATGAGAATAAAGTGCTAGAGAAGTTTGAGAGCTTTGAGGGTAAGGCTTGTACACTATGTGCCGATATGTGTCCTATGCCAAATCCTCTTAGTGCGATTGCTATGGTAAGTACATCTGTGGGGATTATCAAACCAGAAGTTTATGAGGGATGTACTGGGTGTGGTGTATGTCAAGAGGTCTGTCCTACAAGCATTCCATCAATTGTAATTAAACCTAGAGTTAGTTATGATGAGTATTATAATAAGGAGAAATAGAGGTGTTTAGTATTAAGCAAAAAGCAACAAAATTAAGTCTTGTTTTGGTTGCTTTGATGATAACAAGTTGTAATGATAGTGATAAAAAAGAGATAGTAAAAGATAGCACTCCTTTAGGCAAAATTGAGGTAGTAGCAAATAGTAATGCAAAAGAGATAAAGGTAAAAGAGAAAATAAGTGATAAAAATCAGAGTAAATCTTATTATCTAAATTATAATATTAAAAGTAATTATGATGAAAACTCTCAACCTGCAAATAAAGATGCTTCTGTAAGGGTAAAACCACGGACAAGCATTGATGCACAAATTCATATTAGAAGTCCTTATGAAGAGGTAAAAATTTCTATGATGGTCAAAAGACTTAGCAAAAAGTTTATTGTAAAGTGTTCGGCTTGTCATAATGATTATGCAAATGGAATTATTGGTCCATCTCTTTTGGCTAAAACTAATGATGAGATAATCAAGAGTATATCAGACTTTAAAAGTGGTAAAAAATCAAATCCATTGATGAAAGATTTGATTAGTATGATGAGTGATAAAGAGATAAAAGAGTTGGCAGATGAAATATATACATTTAATAAACAAATCCAAGAGTTAGGGAAATAGTATGAAAAATATAATAGCAGGATTATCTACAATAATTGTAATAGGGCTTATGGCATATACTGCAAATACTGGTGGTGCTTATCACGGTGGAGAACATGGTAAGGTGATTAAAGATTTTGGAGATACTATCTCTAATTCAACTGTAGCTGTCAAACCAAAAGAGAAAAGTGATAGAGATAAAGAAAATGATGCTCTAAATGCTCTTAGAGATAAAGCAGGTAATGCAGGTGCATTTAAAGTATCACAAGCATATAAGAGTAAATGTGCATCGTGTCATGGTGTAAATGGCAGCGGTATGCAAAATGGTAAAAAACTAATGGGTGCAAAACTATTTGGACAGAGTGCTGATAAGGTTTATAATAGTTTAATAGAGTTTAAATCTGGACGAAGAGAAAATGTAGTTATGAAAGGACTTTTAATCTCATTGAGTAAAGATGATTTAAAAGTATTTGCAGATGAGATTGGAGAGTTCCCTGCTCGTGCTGAGGCATTAAAATAGTATTTAGGAGTCTATATGGATAAGTATAATAATAGAGAAATTATTAAAAAAAGTACATTTTGGAGTACTTTTTTTGATAAGAGTAGAGATGGTAAAACAAAATTTAGTTATAGAATGAAGAGGTGGATTTTGGTTATCTCTATTCATCTTCTATTTTTCTTATCTTTTCATATAGATTTACAGATATTAGAAGGTACTCTAAATGGTTCTAGGTTTCTAGGATTTCATATGACAGATATTTATACTACAATGCAACTATATATTGCTACCTATCATCTACCAATTAATATGATAATTGGTACGGTTACAATCTTGATAGTATATATACTTGTAGGTGGGAGAAGCTACTGTGCATGGGTATGTCCTTATGGAATTTTAAGTGAAATTGGTGAAAAATGGCATAATACTTTAGTAACTAAAAAGATTATCAAAAGTAGAACATTTGACCATAGAGTAAGACATATCTTTTGGGCTATATTCTTGGGATTATCATTTATAAGTGGATATTTAGTATTTGAAACATTTAATGTAATTGGAATTTTGAGCCGTATGATAGCCTATGGTTGGAGTGTAGCAATTATTTGGGTAGTAGTAGTATTTGCTATGGAGGTATTTTTCTCTCGCCGTGCATGGTGTAAATATATTTGCCCTATTGGCACAACCTATGGATATATTGGCAAAGTATCTGCCCTTAGAATAGAGTGGAATGATAACTGTGATAGCTGTATGGTATGTCATGATGTATGTTTTGAAAATCAGGTATTAGAGATTACAAAAGCCAAATATAAAAAGCAAATTGATGAGAAAGAGATAAAAACTCAATATATTACAGGTGCTGATTGTACCTTATGTGGAAGATGTATTGATGTATGCCACGAAGATGCTTTGAAGTTTGATTTTAGATTGAAAGATTTGGTGTAGGGTATGATAAAAATAAACAATCTAACCAAAAAATTTGGAAAAAACATATCGTTAGATAATGTTAATATAGAGTTTAATAAAAGTGATTATATCGCATTAATGGGTGCAAATGGAGCAGGGAAAACTACTCTTGTTCGTTCAATTTTGGGATATTATCACCCTGATAGTGGTAGTGTAGAGATTAATGGATTAGACCCTATAAAAGATAGAGTAGAGGTGCTAAATAATATTAGTTTTGTGCCTCAACTTCCACCTCCAATTAAGCTAAGTATCTCTGAATTAATGGAGTATATAAGTAAGAGTACAGGGGTGGATAAGGGGCAAATTGAGTATTTTTCTAATGAAATGAAGCTTGATATTAAAGCAAATATTAATAAATCATTTTTTACTCTTAGTGGAGGAATGAAACAGAAGCTTTTGATTGCTATAAGTTTAGCACGAAAGAGTAAGATTATAATATATGATGAACCAACAGCAAATCTTGACCCAAAAGCAAGAGATGATTTTTATAGACTTCTTAAAGATAATCAAGAGGATAAAACTTTATTATTTATTACTCATAGATTAGAAGAGGTTCAAGATATTGTAAATAGAGAAGTATATATGGATTTGGGTAAGATTGTTTCAGATAAGGCCATAATAATTTAGATATAATCTATAAAAGGAGTTTTGAAATGAAATTTTTAAATATTAGAGTTTTAATCTCTATATCTTTAGCTACTATTATGTTCTCTTGTAGTGGTTCATCTTTGCCAATCAAAAAGCCAGTGGGTAGTTCTAAACGAATAGCTTTATTAGTGGGTGTAGAGGATTATGCAGGTAATAATAATGATTTGATAGGAATTGATAAAGATATATCCAAGATGAAAGCTTTGTGTAATAGTTGGGGATTTAGTGTAACTGTACTCAAAAATTCTCTTAATCTCAAATCCTATTTATCTAATTATAGTAGAACTTTAGATAGTAATGATATTTTTATTATATACTACTCTGGACATGGTACAAGTATTATAGATAGAAATGGTGATGAGAGTGATGGTAGAGATGAGGCGTTAGTTTTGAGTGATTCTAGGACAAATCAATATCTAATTGATGATACTCTTAACCTATATCTAAATAGAATTAATGCTAGAAAACTTATCATTATTGACTCTTGTCATAGTGGGACAATATATAAATCATTTCGTCTAAGTAATATAGAACCAATTGATACATCTATCAAATCAATACATCTATCTACTAATAACTTTGCAAATATCAAAATAGAATCAGTAGAGGTAAAGAAAAAAAATATCTTTAAAAGATTATGGGAAATTAGCAAAAAGAAGTTAAAAGAGGCTCAATATAATAAAATGAAAAAAGATAGTATGGTGAAATTTATAAATCCATCATATATTAATAAAGACTATTCAAGAGGTGATGATGAGTATAGACCAACTGCTACAGCCCCAAAACTAGGTGGAGAGTTTTTATTTTTTGGTGCAACACAAGATAATGAGAAATCAATTGCTACAAGAAGTGGTAGTATCTTTACCAAAGCATTTATATCAAATATAGAGACAACCAAAAGTATAAATTCTATATATAGAGATATAGCAAATGATATTAGTGGATTTCAACCATCTCTAAGGGCTTCAGATAGTTCTCTTAGAAATGTTAGTATGAATAGTTATCTTAAGATGAAATAGAAAAAGGAGAGAGGTGAAGAATTTATATTTAATAGCATTTTTGGATTTAAAAGAGTCATTAAGGGCTAAGTGGTTTTTGGTATATTCATTGGTATTTGGGGGGCTTATTGCACTGTTTTTTATTGCAGGTGTTACAGAATCACAAGTGATGGGATTTAGTGGGCTTAGTAGGTTATTACTTATGTATATCCAAATTACAATTATAATATTACCAATTTTTATACTCATTACTACAGTTCGTTCAATCTCAGGAGATAGAGATAATCATATTTTAGAGTATATGTTATCATTTCCAATATCTCTAAAAGAGTACTATTGGGGCAAAATTATAGGGCGATTTATAACAGTTTATCTCCCTGTACTATTGGCTATGATAATTGCTATAATATTTGGAGTGATAAAAGGGGCTTCTATTCCATGGAGTATATTTTTCTTATATACGGGGCTACTTTTTGCACTAAGTAGCTCATTTTTAGGAATTGCATTTTTTATATCTTCATTTGTCAAATCAAGTGAAGTAGCTTTGGGAATTGCATTTTTTGTATGGATTTTACTACTTGCATTTATAGATATAGCTTTGATTTCTATTATGATGAGCAATAGATTAGATGAAGAGTTGATTATATTTATAGCTTTAATTAATCCAATGGAGATTTTTAGAGTATCTGCTATATCGCTATTTGACCCAGAACTTACCGTAATGGGACCTGTGGCATTTTATATTTTAGATACTATTAAACAAAGTACATTTATATTTATATCCATAGCCTATCCTATACTTTTGGGATTAGGTTTTGCATTTATGGGATTTAGAATATTCAAAAAGAAAGATTTAGTATAATAAGGAAAAAAAGATGATAAAAGTATTACTATCTATATTAATGTTATCAGCATTTAGTTTGGCTTCGCCTAAGTTTCAAGTGGTCTATAAAATGGATTTCAATAAAGATACAAAGTGTTTAGTAAGAAACTTGGATATTTATAAAAATCCAAAATGGGCATCTAAAATAGAGCTAAAAAATGGAAAACAGGTTTTTTTCTCTAGTCCAAAGTCTATGTTTGAATTTTATCATAGACCAGGTAAATGGTTTGATGTAGGAGTCAAAAGTGAAAATGATTTTCAAAATATAATAGTAACTGATTATATGACAATGAAACCAATTAATGCAAAAGAGGCATTTTATATCTATGGTAGCCGTGCTATATCTCCTGCTGGTGATGATTTGGTAGCTATAGAAGATGAGTATAAAGCAAAAGAGTTTGCACTTAAATATAGTGGCAAAAGAGTAATGAGATTTAATGAAGTATCAGATGCTTTGATTAGATTGATTAATGGTAGAATATAAGTGGTACGCCCATTAGGATTCGAACCTAAGACCTTCGGTACCGCAAACCGATGCTCTATCCAGCTGAGCTATGAGCGCGTAATTTATATTTAGAGTGAGAATTATATCTAATAGAAGATTAATATTAATTTAAATTGATATTAAATCTTCTAAATCTTTGATAGATTCTATTTTATCTTTATCTTGTGATATATCATAATCTTCTCTATTTAATATAATAAAATCATCACCATAAAATATAAATTCACTTTTACTTATGTCTGTTCCTCTTTTGAAGCATTATAAGCTTGTGAAAAGAGTTCTATAAAGTTGGATACCATTGTTATAGTTAATTCATATATTGTATTAGCTGTGATATGTTGATGATATTGTAATATATTATATAATAATTAGTATTAATATTGAGAATTAAATTCAAATATAACCATTTAGTAAAATTAAATCTTAACAAACTTTTTGATAGAATACGATAATTTAAAATTATGAGGGCTTAATGGTTAAAAAGAGTAAAAATATTATTATCGTTGGATTTTTTGTATCTTGTATCTTTGCATTTGTAAGTGTTACATCTATACTAGATGCCAAAAGTGGTATAAACAATCAAGAGTTATCAAAGCTTGAAGCATATATGAAATTTACAGAGGTGTTGAGATTTATTGAAACGGAGTATGTTGATGAGGTCAATACTACATATTTAATTGAAAAAGCTATTAGTGGATTACTTACTAATTTAGATTCTCACTCTACATTTCTTGATAAAAAATCACTAAGTAATATGCAAGTATCTATGAAAGGTGAATTTGGAGGATTAGGTATTAGTATAGGTATGAAAGATGGGGCTTTGACAATTATTACTCCTCTTGATGATACCCCTGCTTATCGTGCTGGTGTTAAAGCAGGTGATATAATTATCAAAATAGATGATAAAAATGCAATTGGAATGAAGCTAGATGAGGCAGTCTCAATTATGAGAGGTAAGCCTAAAACGCCAATTACTATTACAATAGTGCGTAAAGGCGAGAGAAAACCACTAGAGATAAAGATTATAAGAGATATAATCAAATTAGATTCTGTATATCTCAAAGAGATAGAAGAAAATAGTGATATATTATATATTAGAGTATCTACATTTGATGCTAAAGTGGTACAAAATACATCAAAAGCAATCAAATCTAATCCAAAGAAAAAAGGTATTATTTTGGATTTGAGAAATAATTCTGGTGGGCTTTTAGACCAAGCAGTAGGACTTGTGGATATGTTTGTAGATGAGGGTATAATTGTATATCAAAAAGGACATAATCAACCAAAAGATGAGTTTTTGGCATCAAAGTCTAACACTTTGACAAAACTACCATTAATAGTCCTTGTAAATGCTGGAAGTGCTAGTGCTAGTGAGATTGTTTCAGGTTCTCTACAAGACCATAAAAGAGCTATTATTTTGGGTGAAGTAACATTTGGTAAAGGTAGTGTCCAACAGATAAGACAGATATCAAATAGTGAGGCTATCAAGCTTACAACTGCAAGATATTATCTACCAAGTGATAGAACTATCCAAGCCGTTGGAGTCAAGCCTGATATTGAGGTAAAGTTTGGAGAGGTATTAAAAGATGATGAGTTTAATTTCTCTATCAAAGAGAAAGATTTAAAAGGACACCTAGAAGAGGAGTTATCTAAAATTGATACCAACTCAACTATAAAAATAGCTGATAATAATAGCAGTGAGAATAATAGTTCTATAATTAAAATAGATTATATATACAAAGATGCTCAATTAAAGAGTGCAATTAATATATTAAAAGCCTTAATTACTTTAAAAAAATAGGAGAGATAGATGAAAAAAACTAATTTACTTTATGAGGGTAAAGCCAAAAAAATATGGGAAACAGAAGATAATAATCTATTAATATCAGAGTTTAAAGATGATTTAACTGCATTTAATGGAGAGAAAAAATCAAGTGAAGAGGGTAAAGGTGCATTAAACAATAAAATCTCAACAGAGCTTTTTAAAGTCCTTAATGCCAAAGGTGTGCCAACTCACTTTGTAGATATGCTAGATGATAATAATATGCTTCATAAGAGATGTGATGTAATTTATATTGAAGTAATTGTAAGAAATATAGCTACAGGTAGCCTTAGCCGTAATTTAGGGATTGAAGATGGTAAAGTATTACCATTTACTCTAGTTGAATTTGATTATAAAAATGATGAATTAGGCGACCCAAAACTAAACGACCAACACTGTCTAATTTTAGATTTAGTAAAAAATAGAGATGAACTTGATTATATTAGATTCTTAGCTAGAAGAGTAAATACAATTATGCAAGAGTTTTTTGCTAATAGAGATTTAAAAGTTGTTGATTTTAAATTAGAGTTTGGTAGAGATAATCATGGAAATATCATCTTAATTGATGAACTTAGCCCTGATAACTTTAGATTTTGGGATGCTAATACTGGTGAGAGTATGGATAAAGATAGATTTAGAAAAGGTCAAGGTGGGCTAAAAGTAGCTTATGAAGAGGTTTTAAGTAGAATATTAAAATAGATTTTTGCTAAAATAAGGGTTTAAAAATGAAACTATATGCACCATGGGAAAAAGCCTTTAATAGAATTTCTACACCATTTGAGCATTTTATACATGCTCAAACAACTACAGGTATAATTCTAATTTTTATGACAATATTAGCTCTTATACTTGCAAATACTCCATTAACTGAAACATACACACATTTTTTCCATACAAAAATAGATTTAACTATTGGTTCGTGGGAGCTATCTCACTCTATTCATCACTGGATAAATGATGGATTGATGGCTATATTCTTTTTTATAATTGGATTAGAGATAAAAAGAGAGATTTTGGTAGGTGAGCTTTCAAATATAAAAGTAGCTATTTTACCTATCTTATCAGCTATTGGTGGTATGATTTTTCCTGCGTTGATATATTATAGCATTAATATAGATGGAGAGGGTGCTGTTGGATGGGGCATACCTATGGCTACCGATATTGCTTTTGCTATTAGTGTTTTGGTACTTTTGGGCAAGAGAGTACCACCTGCTCTTGTTACATTTTTGGTAGCACTTGCTATAGTAGATGACCTTGGTGCAGTTTTGGTAATAGCCATATTTTATACAGAACAGATTTATATCTTACCACTTATTTTAGCAGGGGCATCTTTTGTTATTTTAGTTATATTCAATCGTTTTGGAATTCATATGATATTACCATATTTTATAATAGGGCTTTTTATGTGGTTTTTTATGCTTGAATCTGGTATTCATGCTACAATCGCTGGAGTAATTGCAACTATGGCAATACCATCAAAACCCAAACAAACCCCTTTGGATTTCACAAACCATACTAGAAATTTATTAGATGAGTATGATAACTACCCCATCTCAACAGACCATATTATGCATGAGAGACAAAAAGCCATTTTAAATAATATAAAAGATAGAATTAACGAAGTAGGCACACCAGCTTCAAGACTAGAACACGACCTACATCTCCCCGTTGCTTTGATAATAATTCCCCTATTCGCTCTTGCAAATGCAGGTATAACCATAGATTTTAGTTCAATTAGCAATACAGTTATAGAACCAGTATCTATAGGTATTATAGCAGGGCTTATTATGGGCAAAGTCTTGGGTATCTTTGGCATAGCATGGTTAGCTATCAAACTAAAAATAGCTACAATACCCCAAAATAGCAGTATGAGTCAAATATTTGGCGTAGCATTTCTTGGAGGTATTGGTTTTACAATGTCTATATTTGTAGCCGATTTGGCATTTATAAACAACCCTGAACTTATTTTCCAAGCTAAAATAGGAATATTAAGTGCATCTCTATTTGCAGGATTATTTGGGTATTTATGGTTAAGGTATATTGCTAAGAGTTAATTGAAAAGTTTATCAGATTTAGTCTCACTATTATTAATTTATTTATGTAGAATTTATTATTTTATCCTTTTAAATGTAGCAACCAAAATGGAGAGTATGAATCGGCTCCAAGAATTTCAATTATGTATGATTTAGAGAATAAATTTGTACTTGAAGGGAATCAACACCCAAATTTAAAAGCTTTACTTCAAGAGTTAAAAGTAGGTGACAAACTCAAAATTAGAGCTGTAAAGGTAGTTCTTCCCGACTTCGCCCACCACTTGTTGTTGTGACATCTTTATATTTACCCTCTTTTACCAACCTTTTAATAGTTTGAGGTGTCACTCCCTCAATCTTGGCAAGTTTCCATGTTGATACTAACATTTTAGAATTATACTAGGTTATTGCTTATATTGCTATTAAGTTTAACTGTTTTAACAATTTTAACTTTAGATAACTTCTCTTCATCTTGAATTGCTATTAATCCTACTCTATATACGACTGATGGCATATATTTACCACCTAATAGACTCCATAAACCACTCTGTTGTTCTAGCGGTATAGTATTTAACATAAAGTTTAATTTTTCTATATTTTTAAACTTATCTAGTTCTTTTGTATTTTCTACTGTAAATGCCATTTTTTGTTGAAAAAACTCAATAACTTTGGTAATATAATTTAGCTCATTTAGATAATCATTAGCAAAATTTGAGATAAAAATAATTTGTAAATTAAGATTAACAGCAGGGTTTTGGGTATAAACTTTTCTATTTTCTACCCGTTTTTTAACCATAGCACTTTTAGTAGAAAGCTCCTCTTCTATATTTAATAGACTCATAGATATAGCATTATCAGGTAGATTAAATTCTCCATTTATGCTATTTGGTTTATGTAAGACTACACTTTTTTTATCTGTTGGCATCTTGATATCACTATCAATAAAAGTTGAAACCTCTTTGGCTATAAGTTGTAAAATATCTCCTATCATTTTATTATCCTTTAATAATTAGTATAATACTCTACCAATTTGGTGGAGTTAAACCACCACCATTACTAGTATTAAAATCAGTATGTGTTACTGAAGTATTTACAGCCCATATACTTAAATCTTGTGAAAAATTATTTGTCCCATAAAACATTCTATTCATATTGGTTACATTTTGAACATCCCAAGATGAAATATCTGTATCAAAACTATCTGCTTCTTCAAACATTCCCTCCATATTTGTAATAGTAGATACATTCCAACTATCAATATTTTGATTAAAATTTGTATTAGCAAACATATAACTCATATCTGTAACATTAGATAAATTTGGTCTATCTTTAATTATACTATTCATATTTATACAGCCATTAAATGAGTTACTCATATCTTGCCACTCAATTGTACCCCATTGTTCAATTGATATAAGTTTTTTAACATCATTTGCGTCCATATTATTTCCCAAGAACTTTGGAAAATCTCCTTTGATTTTTATAGTATAATCACCAATTGTACCATATGTATGTACAATATCTGATGTTAAATTAATATTTGAACTATTATCTCCCCAATCAATTGAAAAATTATAGTCAGTTCTTGTATCATCTATATTGATTTTAATTTGATAATCAGTAGAATTTCCTAGATTATCAGTTCTCCAAGTTGTAATAAATGGTTGATATGTATCTACTGATTGTATAATAGTTGAAGATGCTATATTGAAGTTACCTGAACTATCTTTTGTTACATTTTCATCTATTTTTACAATTATGGGTTGGTTTGAATTAAATGGTGCTTGTAGAGTTAATGTATAAAAAGACCCACTACCATTAAAGTTACGACTATTGATATTATCACCTGATATATTAATATCACTTAAATTAAAATCTACTACATCTTCTGAAAAATCAAAGTTATATGTAATCTCTTCTATTTTCCATCTAGTACCACTAAGATATGCTACAGTATCTAAAGCTAAATCATGATTACTTGAAATAATAACAGTTGGTCTAGTAGTATCTGCACCATCGACTGCTATAATTACACTTGATGGTAATCCCTCTCCTGAGTTATTAGTAAATGTTACTTCTAAATTATATTCATCATCTGCAAATATATTTTCTGAATGAGCTATAGTAATTTCACCACCTAATGTAATATTGAAATTTTCACTACCAATACCTGATAGATTTACATCACTAATAGCACTATCTTTTTCATCTACTACAACTGTACCAACAACTGTTCCATTTATATCACTATCTTTAATCCTTTCAAAGAAGCTATCTGCTGTTGGTCTATCCTCTTCTACATTAGTAATATTAATAGTAACATTTGATGGAATGGAACTACCTGATATAGTTATGGCTGTAGCTTGTAAAGTATAGTTTTGATTAGTTTCAAAATCTGGTGGAATAACTATGTATATACTACCATTTGTTTCTACTTTAAAGTGTTCTGCATCAGTGCCTGAGAGATTAATGCTTGTAATATTTCTATCTCCTTGGCTATTAATAACAATATTACCTATATTTGTACCTTTAGCAGTATTTTCTATTACAGTAGTAGTAAATGTAGATAGAGTAGCTACTACATCGGGTACATCTTCTATATTAATAACTACAGATTTAGATATAGAATCTCCTGCATCATTTGTTGCTACTGCTACTAATGAGTATGATGTTATTGTCTCATAGTTTAGGGCTAAAGCTACAGTTATTGTACCATCTATAGCTACACTAAAATATTGTGCATTCCCACCTGATAGATTAATGGCTGTAATAGGTCTATCACCATTTGTTATAATATTTATATTTCCCACAACTGAACCTATAGTTAAACTCTCTTTGATAGTCGTAGAAAAATTATCTATAATAGGCATAATATCAGGAATATCAGTTATAGTAATAGTAACACTTTTAGAGAGACTTATTCCTGCATCATTAGTAGCTACTGCTATAAGATTAAACTTATTTTGTGTCTCATAATCTGGTGATTTTGCTATTGTTATTTGACCATTTGTAGCTACTGTAAAATATTCAGCACCCACTCCTGTAAGAGAAATTTTACTAATTTCACTATCTCCTTTTACTATAATTGGAATATTTCCAGAAATTATTGTACCTACAGGAATATTTTCATCTATTGTTGGAGAAAAATTATCTATAATTGGGATAACATCTGCTACTGGTAGAACAGTAATACTTATATCTACAATATTAGAAGCACCTGCTGTATTTGTGGCAACTGCTTTTAGAGTATATGTCTTTATAAATTCATCTTTTTCATAATCTGGTGGATTTACTACTGTTATAATACCTTTTGTATCTACAATAAAATCCTCTTTACCATCACCTGTAAGAGTAATACTATTAATAGGACTATCTCCAACATCTCTAATATTAATAATTCCAACAATTGTATTTGCTTGGCTATTTTCTACAATATTTGCATTTACTGATTCAATTAATGGCACTTTATTTGCTATATCTTCTAGCGTAATAGTAATATCAGTAGGAGTGCTTGTGCCTCCAGCATTTGTAGCAATAGCTTTTAGGCTATATACCCTTTGTACTTGTGTATCTAATGGTGGTGTGATTGAAAATACTGAAATTCTACCTTTGTTATCTACACTAAAGTGTTCTGCACCAATTCCTGATAGGTTAATGGTTGATATTGGGCTATCTCCCTCGCTTGTGATATTAATTGTACCAACTACACTATTAAGTGCTATATTTTCACGGATATTTGCACTAAAACTATTGATAGTTGGTGCTACATCAGGAATATCTGTAATAGCTATTGTAATACCTTGTGATGTACTATCTCCTGCACTATTAGTAGCTACAGCTGTTAGTACATATTGATATTTCTTTTCATAATCTGGAGGATTTACAATATAAATATTACCTTGTGTATCAACTCTAAAATCTTCTGCGCCATCTCCTGAGAGGCTAATGGTTGATATTGGGCTATCTCCAATAGTTGATATATTAATCTTATCAATAATATTATCTTTAGGGGTATTTTCTATCACTTTGACTGAAACATTATTTATAATGGGTGTTACATCTGCACTATCTACTACGCTTATAGTAATATTTTGTGGTATGCTATCTCCTGCACTATTTGTAGCTATTGCTGTAAGATTATATATATTTTTACTCTCATAATCTATATTTGGATTTTTTCCTAAAGTTACTAATCCATATTTGCTATCTATAGTAAAGTTCTCACTACCATCTCCACTGAGAGTCATATTTGTAATTGGTGTATCACCACTATAAACTATAGTTACTGTACCTATAATAGATGAACCCTCTTGTGAATTTTCTAAGACACTTCCATTAAAGCCCCGAATTACTGGTACTAATTCACCTTTATCACTTAAATTAATAGTTACAGTAGCTGGTTTACTATCTCCTGATATATTAGTAGCCGTTACTAGAAGATTATAACTTTTAAGCTTTTCATAATCTAATATAGCACTACTAGATACTTTAATTGTACCCTCTTTATCAACTGTAAATGAACTACTATTATCACCACTTAAGGTCATAGATGTAATAGGAGAATCTCCTTGGCTTATTATTGCTACTTTACCTACTAGAGTATCACTTGGTGAGTTCTCTTCTATTGTGGCTGTGAAGTTTTCTAATGATGCCACCTCTTCAGGTATATTTACTACTTCAATAGTTACAACAGTTGCTTTGCTATTACCCTCAATATCTGTAATAGTAAGTGCAAGATTATAAGTATTTCTAGTCTCATAATCTATTTTGGCATCTCTATTTAATATTAATAATCCACTCTTATCAATTAAAAAATTTTCGCTACCATCACCACTTAATATAATATCTTTCATTTCAAATATAACTAAATTTGATAAATCTACTCTACCAATAGTTGTACCAAATGAAGCATTCTCATCTATTTTACCCGAAAAAGAGTTTAATATTTCAGGTTCTACAGGAGTAATTAGGGCTGTATCTGATGAACTCCCTCCAGTTTCACCACAACTATTTAATAGTAAAAAAATAGTTGTAATAAATAATATAATTAATTTCTTTTTCATAGTATCCTCCTAGAACCAATATGTAAAGCCAACGGTCAAAATATCTGATGTCATATCAGAATTTGTCGCTAATCCATCAAAACCTGTATCGTCATATAGTATAACATAATCTGCAAATAGGTTGATTTTATCATATAATCTATATGACATTCCTCCACCAAATTGAACACTCTTTACACTTCTAGCTATATCACCCTCGGGGACATTTGTAATCTCTACTTGTCCATATCCTATTAAACCATAAACAGATATATCACCCAATGGATAAATTCCTTTTATATATGCACCAATATTTGTAAAGTTTGTTGGATAATCTTCATTATCTTTATTTATTGTATTTCCACTATCATAATCAACTGCACCTACATCTGCTGAATATCTAATTTCTAGTGCCATATAATCACCATATTGATAACCTACAACTATATTTTTGCCAAATGTTGTAAATTCCTCTTGTGTACCACTATTACTTAGAATTTGATATGATACACCCCCACCTACATAAAAATGCCCTTTTTGTAAATCTACAGATATTGTATCCATTTTGGCTCTTGCATCTGCTATAATACTGCTCTCTCCATAGAGTAGGCTACTACATAAAACTAATGCTGTTGTTAATACTTTAACCTCTTTTTTCATAAAACTCTCCTTTTTGATATAATTTATTTTTCGTTACTAAAAAAGTTGCTAAGATGATTTGATTGAATCTCTTGCATTCTTCCATTTTTATATAATTTAGATATACCACTATTTAATTTACCTATAATCTCATCTACTCTAGGATTACTACTATGGACGATTAGATTCATCTCTAGTAGGGTTGATATTGTCTCTATTGATGATATTATATCTCCTATTCTCATTTCAGATATAATAGCAGAACCTGAAAATTTATCTACTGCTACAAAATCTACTCTATTTTCAACAAGTAGAGTAAAACAATCTTTTTTGTTACTTGGTCTAATAAGTTTAATGGTTTTGCCATCAATTAAACCTTGATTTGTCAAATCAAATGTATATATACCCTTTGGACGACATATTTTACTATTATATACATCTTTTGGAGATAGAGGATTTATCTTATTATCATTTCTCTTATATAAGGTACTAATTGTCTCAAAAATTGGTTTAGAGAATTTGAATTTACATCTTCTTTGTGCATCTTTGCTTAGGTTTGTCTTATTACAATCTGGCTTGTACCATGCTATACCTACATCTGCCTTGCCACTCTCTAGCATATCAAAATGAGTAGAGAAATCTTTGTTCCAAAATATCTTATAGTCATTATCTCCATTTATTTCAAAAATCTCTTGGACTATATGATTTGCCATACCTCCATAGGGTAGGGTAGGGCTAAGGAATGGTTTAAAATCTGTTCCTGATAGTAGTTTAATTCCATTGGCACTTACATTTTTATTAAACTCTTTATCCTCTTTTTTAAACTTAAATTGTCTAATTTGTGGTATTGTTAGTTGAGATTTAATATATATATTAGATGGATTTTTACCAATAGTATCTCTATTAGCATAGTATATAATATCCCATCTCTTAGAGTTTTTATAGAATTTATAAGCTATTGATGCTAAGGTATCACCTTTTTTTACTATATACTTCTTGTTATTCTCTACAATAGAGGCTTTATCATATACTACTCTAAATCCATTATTAAAACGAATTATTGTATCAATATTTCTCATACGATTTTTGCTTCTTGTATTGGTAGCTAGATTTAAGAAACTACCACCTCTTAATACTCTAAAGTCTTTATCTTTTTTATTGTCTTTGTAATTATTACTATAGTAGCTACTACACCACTCCCATAAATTACCTCTCATATCATATAAACCCCATTTATTTGGTTTTTTAAGGGCTACTTGATGGGTATGATTATTAGAGTTTTTAGCAAACCATGCTACATCTTCAATATTGCTACTATCACTATTAGAGGCATACTCCCACTCTATTTCACTAGGTAATCTATAATTATTTCTACCCTCTAAAAAGTTTAATTTTTCTATAAATTGAATAGCATCTCTATAGCTTATATTATCTACTGGGTATAGAGAGCTATTTTGGTGTAATCTATCACTTTTAAAGTATGATGGATTACCACTCATAAGTCTATTCCATTGTGCTTGTGTTACTTCAGTAGTCTGTATATAAAATGAATTTACTCTTTTATCTGTTTTGGGTTGTTCGTTTTTGGGTAGAGTTTTATCACTACTTCCCATCTCAAATGAACCACTAGGAAGCTTTTTAAATCTCATACCAATTGTATTTATAAACTCTCCTAGTCTATCCATATTTCTAAAAATTGACTCTTTGGCTACACTATGTAGCGACCACTTAACTCTCTTGTAGTAGTATGGATAAATAATCTTCCAATAGCTATCACCATCCTCTCTTATATTATCCATATTTCTTGATATGGCATCAATTAAATTAGATATATTTTGTACATAATAGTTAAATCTTTTTATGATTTTACTTTTTTGATAATTATATGATATTAGCATAGTAGTTAAGCTATTTGTCTCTACCTCTTTGTTTAGCCATGAGTAGTGAGATGGATTAATATATGATACTTTATAATCACTGCCTAATGTTGGAGATATAAGAGTAAGCTTTTTGCCATCTTTATCACTGATTTTAGATAGTGTTGATGATGGTTTAGACTCTATTAAAATTACGGCATCTATATTTTTATCAATTAATTTTTTGATAGCATTTTTAGATTTATAATGACTCTCTATCCAATCTATGCGATGTTTATGTTTAAGTAATCTTCCTATGGTAGAGAAACTATTTTTGCCAATATCAATATTTACTTTTTTATTTTTTAGGTCTTGAATAGTTTTAATATTAGAATTAGCCCTTACTATAATATAAATATCCTCATCATATAGAGGTAAAATCATTTTGATATTTTTTTCAAATCCATCTACTCTCTCTATATCTCTTTTATAAAGTAGTACATCATAAGGAACTATTGCAAATTGAGCTTTTGGGTCTGTGAGGACTTTATCTATTATTTGTAAATGAGTACCATAATAGATATTTATATTCATACTTCGTTCTGTAATTTTTTTAATATCTTTTGCTATATTATAATCAATATCATTTTCTACTAATAGATGAATTGTAGTATCTTTATTAAAAACTTCACCATATAATATATGAGTAAAAAGAATTAAAAGTATAAGTTGTTTTATTAGTTTCATTATATTTTCCTTTATACCATTACTTTGACTTGACCTGCAAATGAGATAGATATTACACCTGCCCACATACACATAAGTTTAGAACTATCATTAACTGATGGCATATTTTTGACTAATACCATAGGATTAGCAGGTGTCCATGGTGCAACTGTATTTGGAATACAAGGGACAGGAGAACCTAATGCTGCAATTACAGCAGGATTAGCAGGCGATGTACACATTCCAAATGGTGGGATATTAACCATAGGTTTATTATCCATAATATTTGCCATTGGCTTTTCTGTACACATTATCATCTTGTCTGGTAAGATATTTAAGTTACTTGGAGCAACTCCAAATGAACACATCATCATCCCTCCAGTACATAAAGAAAATCCCATTTACTCCTCCTAAAGTGCTACTAGAAGCATCAATAATGCCCCTATTAATATAGGTGAAATACTACTACTAGCATTACCACCATAATCAGACCTAATCTCTTTGGATATATCTTTTATCCCAGCATCTCTTTTATCTACAATATTTACTAATACACCTATTCTATTGGCTTTTTTGACTTTATTAATAGTAAAGTTATCACTAAATCCAACTACACTTGATGGTGCTTTGGCAAACTCTGTATTTATGATAAAATGACTTTTATCTTTGGTTTGATTTTGGGCTAATATTAACATACCTCTCTTCTCTACCATCAACTCTCTACTAGAGAATACTTTATGAAGTTTATTACTATATACAATTGTATAATATATCTTATTAGTAGATGATATAGGTGCAGGAATTACAGCTCTACACATTGATTTTTTACATTTCATTGATGAGAATACTTCATATTTTGCACTCTTTTGAGATTTGAAATATACTCTAGCACTCTCTATAAAATTTTTATCTTCAATAGTTGCATCAATATTTATTCTATAATTTGGTGCATAAAAATCTTTTGGAATAGATTTGATACTTGCTACTAATGGATAGAGTAGTACAGCTAATATTATTATATATTTTTTCATTATTTATACTCCTTGAGTAATAATTTTTCTTTAACTTTAGATTTACCTATAAACTCATAGTTATCTAATAGTTCATATTTTATATCTTCTGTTTTGCTAAGTATATAAAATAGATTTTTATCTAATTTATTAGATTTTTCTATCTCTTCTTGGATATTATTTTTTGTTTTGTTTGAAATATCTTTGATGGTACTAAATGATGATACCCTAGATTTAGAATCACTAGTTAATTTATATACCTTATCTTCTATTAAAAATAGACTATATCTAATATCTTTGATTAGTTCATCTATTAAAAGTTTTAGAAGTTCTCTTATTTTGCTAGTAGAGGTTGAGGTTAATTTATTGGCTGTTATATCTTTGACTTTTGCAATTAGCTCTTTTTGTGTATCTTCATCTCTTACGCTACTATCTTTGACTACACTATTTAGTCTAGATATAAACTCATCTACTCTATCTTCAAATAGCCCCATATTAAGTTCTGTAATAAGTGATATACTATCTTCATATTTCTTGCTAAATTTATCTAATAAGTTATTGACATATACATTCTCTTTTCGTATCACTTGAAGACTATTATCAAATGCAAATGCAAATTTATAATCACCCTCTAGTGTATTAGTTATCTCTTTGAGAGATGATAATATATTATTAAGGCTATATCCATTATTTTCTATATAAAATTCAATAGCTTTAATATTAGTAGAGATTTTAGAAAATAGTTCTAATCTATCTGCTAGACTAAGAGAGTTTAATTCACCTAATTTATTAATATCAATTATACTCTCTAATGCTTTGTCTCTATATTTATCCTCTTTTAATGAGGGTCTATAATCATTATCTAAATATTTTTTGATACTATTATCTATATTATTGAGCAGTAAATCAACTCTTTTCATCTGATTATTTACACCACTTTTTAGCTCATTTAATTTTGGATTTGATGCTTTTGATATAATTTCTTGCTTGAATACTCCATCACAAGTTGGCTTAATTGCCTCATTTATCTCTCCTAATAATATATCATCTCTTGCACTATTATCATTATCATTATCTATTTTTGATACTACATCTTTTATCCCACGATTAATATTCTTAGATAAAATTCCTAGCTCATCTAAAGATGTTTTTTGGATATATTTAATTTTATCTTTATCTCCATTCTCTTTGAGATATATAAAGAAGCTTTTCATCGTACTATCAATATCTTTTATCTGTTTGATAATATAATTAACTAATAAACTAAGTAGTAGTATAGCTAATATAGATAGTAGTGCTAATATTTGTAAAAATGTAGATAGAGATGTAAATTCATTTATCATACTCTTGTTTTTGATAGTTGCTAAAACTACATATTTTATATCTTTGAGATTGAAACTCATAGCTACATTTTGCCCATCATATATATCTTGAAAGTTTTTAGCACTATAGCTATCAGATAATATTTTACTATTAGTAGCTATCTCTCCATATTGTGGATATGATTGAGCTTTAAACTCCTCTTTTGTGGCACTAGATGCTGTAATAATAAATTTATTATCTACTTTAATATAGGATTTTAGAGATAAAAGTTTTGTACCTATGATAGAAGATGATATCTCTCTTACAATAGCTAAATATGATTGAGGGTCTATAAATTCACCTTGGAGTACTTTTTTATGATAATCTAATAGAGATAGAGTTGCTTTTATAAGTGATACCTGAATAATCTCATTTTTCTTATTTTCTATATCTCTATTTTGCATTTTTTGTTCATCTATATAGTTATTAAATACAAATATAAGAGCAAATAGGAGATTAATTGCAATAAAAAGTATGATAATTTTATTTTTAATACTAGGTCTTATTATCATAATGATTCCTTAGCTTTCTTTACTCCATCAATAAGCTCTTTTGGTATCTCTTTGGTAATAGCATCTATCTGCCCACCAATAGGTGATGCTTTGATTTTATCTCCTAATGCTTTTTTCATAGCATCTCTATCAAACTTACCATCAAATACATTGTTTAGCTCCTCTTTAGATAAATCTAAATCATCAGGATTTAATCCCAACTCCTCTGCTAGTTTAGCTTTATACTCTTTGAACTTTTTAGTTACCATATTATCAATTTTTAGGTCTCTTGCACATCTAAATCCTAAATCATTAGATTTATAATCAACTAAATCAAATGCTCTAAAAGATACTGTATTTGGATAACCATTTGTATAGTGCCATGACCCACCACGATTTACTTTTAGTCTTCCTTTTTCTCTATTGACTGGATTTATACGACAATCTCTATACTTTTTGCTAAATATTATATCCATTGTTGATTTCTTCGCACCCTTTTGAGGACAACGAGATGAGTAGTAATCTCTACGATAAGTATCTTCTACCCACTCTCTAACATTTCCTGCCATATCATATAAATCATATTTATTTGGTGGATAACTCTTGACTGCTATTGCCCAATTATGTTTGGATTTTCTATAATTCATATTATTAGCACTCTCTTTATTACCCCATGGAAATTTTTTGAGTTCTAATTTACCTCTAGCCCCATACTCCCACTCTGCCTCTGTTGGTAATCTTTTGCCATAATATTTACAGTAGTTTCTAGCATCTTTATAAGATACATCAACCACAGGCAAATCATCTCCTCCTAAATCTTTATCTTCCATATATTTAGGTGGCTTACTCTTACATGCTAGGGCATCTAAATACTCTTTGTACATCGCATTTGTTACCTCTGTCTTATCAAGATAAAAAGTACCCACATATACACCTGCTAATGGTTTATCTTTGAAATAATCTTTGGTTGTACCCATCAAATATTTTCCACCAATAATCAGACTCATAGGGTCTGTATTAGTAGCTGATGCTTTGGCTTTTGATGCATCACAAGTTGCTTTTTGAGCACAGCTACTAATTATCATAGCAGTTACTGATAATATTAAATATACTTTTTTCATTAGTTATCTCCTATGCTTAATACAAACTCTACATCTTCACTATCTTTAATAGTGAGATTTTTATAAATTACAATAATATCTCTTCTTTTGACATCATAAACAAAAGGATTTTTATAGATATATGTAATTATCTTGTGAGATTTCTTTTTGAGTTCTATATCTCCTGATGGTACGACTGTGATTAGGTGTCTTGGTCTAATTGGTATCTTATCAAAACTATTAGTCCTAAACTCTTTGAGTGTGATATTCATATCTTCACTAGAGTTATTATGGACTTCATAAATATATTTTACCCCTCCATCATTTTTGGATTTAGATTTGAAGCTAAAGCTAATTGCCTCTTCTAAATCAATCCTTTCATGAATAGAGGTGATCGCTGGTTTGACTGCTTCATGTAGATTACCATAAAATGGGTCTATATTTTGGATTGTGTTATAACACTCAAAAGCACTTACCATCGCCTCAATTTTAAGATTAATCTTAGCATCAAGAGTATTTTTGGGTGCTATCAAAAAGTTTTGGACTTCAACTGTTCGTATTCTATCTTTTTTGATATAGTAGCTATGTGGGTTTAACCCTTTTTTCTTTTTGAGATTATCAAAAAACTCATTAGGTAGTGATATTACTTTGAGATTATTATCAAGAAATGTAGATAGATAATCCTCTGGGGCAAACATAAATATAGCATCTATTGCATCTTTTTTAATAGCTTTAATAGACTCTTTTAGGTTTAGACTATGATATCTAATATCAAGAGGTGTACCACTATCAATAGCAATACCTGCAAGATAGAGTTGAGCCATATTTGATGATAATCCTGATGATACTCTCATTCCTCTCATATCATCAATTGATTTAATATCTTTTTTGGATATTAGATACAAAACTGAACTACTAGGAGAACATATAATCCCATAATTATCATATTTTTCCAATCCTAATAGAGAGTTGTTTTTAATCCCTAAAATATCACCTCTTACAATAGCTATATTTGCTTTTGATTTTTTAAGAGAGTTTATCGCATCTAAACTACCCTCTGTTGTGATTTTGCGTAAATTAAGCTCTTCATATTTTTGACTTAAGAATATATCACTTACTCTAATATCTAAATCTCTATCTATAGATATAAAAATATCTTTGAAAATATTAATATTAGATAGCTTTTTATCATATTTTATATTTTTTTTATAATCTCTATCCATAGAGTTTATCATATTTCTTACTACATCTAAATTAGCATTTGTTTTTTTCTTATCTTCTCCAAAGCCAAATGATATAATAAATAAAAGCAATAGAATTTTATACATCTATTTACTCCTCTTTGCTTTTAGTAGGTTTTTCTACTATCTTATTACCATCTTTGAGTACTGTGAAAGTGAAATCTACTGAAGCTACTTCAATTTTATTATATTTTACTTTAATAATCTCTAATATTAATCTCCCTTTATACTCTCCAGCTTTGATAGATTCATTTTTCAAAAAGCTTTTTTCTAGTTTAAATTCAAATGTTCCAATTCCTTCTGGCTTGATAATTTGATTATTTTTAGATACTATATTAATAATCATATTAGCAGTAATTACAGGGCTATCTAATCCATCTATGATTTTATTGTTTACTTTTACAATAATATCACCATCTATACTATTTTTGATATAAAATAGTTTTCTCTCATTAATATTATTAAATTTCAACTCTTTTGGAATAATTAGATAACCATCTTTATATAGCTTATCATGTAGAAGCTCTCTTTTTTCATTAGTTACATCTTTTTTGCTATAATGACTTCTAATACAGACACTTCTTTGTAAATCTCTTATCACTAAACTAGCATCTTTGCCACCTATACCTTTTGCAAGTTTGGGTAATGCTCTACCACACATAATTTGAGATAGTATAAATAGTGCAAAAATAACAGTAGCTAAAAATAGATAAAAAGCATACATAGGGTTTTTATCATAGAAGTAAAATTTTTTGAGGGTAGGGTTAAGAAATGTATTTACAGGAAATTGAGGAATTACAATATTACTCATTACAAACTCATCATGTTGTTTTGAATATTGTATTTTAAATGCACTTACATCATTGGCAATTTGAGCTATTATCTCTGTTTCTAGTGCATCTACTTCACTACCATCTACTAATACTACAGTTTTTATAATATTTTCAAATGTATATGTATTTACTTCACATTTTGCACTACCATGCTTATAATCACCCTTACTATCTAATACAGGTACAAAGATTTTTTCTACAAAATATTGTATCTCAAATGCCGTGTGTGTAGCTAAATATCTCTCTTTAAATACACTTCCACCATTTTCTAATGTAGCAATATCTAAACAACTCATCTCTTTGGCATCTACCAAAAAACCATCTAAATAGACATTAGTACGATATAAAAGACCCTTGGTTGAGGTCTCTATCACAACATTACTAATCTTATTTCTAGCTTTTCCATGACTCTTATGTACAACTTCAAATATATCATCTTCATTATGATTCATAATCTATCTCCTACTTCCTACCTATATCGGAATATTTTGTAAATTTAAAATTTTACCATTCTTACCAAGGGCTACATAATCTTGAACTCTTATAAATTTCTTCATACCCTTTTCTACTCTCATAGCATTTACATAGATACCACTAGTATTTTCTAAATCTTCTATAAAATAACCACTCTCATATATATATATTTTGGCATGTTTAGGTGCAATATCTTCTCCACGGACTATCATATCACAACTCTCATCACTACCTACAATAATATAATCTTTTTTAACAACCTCTTTTTTCTGCTCTTTGAGTATATTTTCCCAATCACCATCAAATATAGTAGCATTATTAAAGTGCAATATCACCTTAGAGAAAAATGAACTCTCTATATTTAAAAAAGGATTATAATACTCTACTTTTAGTGTCTCACTAAATTCAAATATAGCCTTTAATCTTATAAGATTTTTCCAAAGAGCTGTATGAATTATATCATCTCGTTCTATATCTATTTTTAGTGACATTTCTAAAAGTTTTTTGAGACTACTATATAGTTCCCAAGGTCTATTATTAGTGCTTTTTTTAATACTACTAGAAATAGATAAAGAGTAAGATGCAATAGTTGCCATACTATAAATATTTTTTCTAAAACCAAATTCATGTAAAAAATTCCCATACTTATCAAGAGCATTAGATATATGTTCAATATCTTCTAAGTTTAAAAGTATATTTTCACCCAAAATTTTGGGTACATAATTTAAATTAATCTCATTATCTTTGGGTTCAAATGGATTTATTGGGGATTGTATATTTTGAGTACCTTGATGAGATATATAAATTCTACCTAATTCTATTAACTCATTATCTCTTAATTTCTTTTGAGATAGTGTAATTTTGGATGTTTCATTAATATTATAATATATCTGTACATCTTTATCATATTTTGATGGTTTTAGATTATCCATTTGGGTATCATAGGCTATATATACAAATATATGAAATCTATTATCAAATTGTTCTACTAAAATATCTTTTAATAATATATAATTTTTATCCAAAAAGATTATATTACCATTAATATCAATAGCACTACCTGATTTGACAATTAGATTATTATTATCTACTATTAGTTCCAAAGAGCCTTTAAATCCTACCAATACACCTTTTCCAATACCATAAACATTAGCAATAGATATTTTACTACTTAAACAACTCTCATTTAATCCAATCTGTTGTGGATTAAATTTAATTCCATCAATAAAATTTGTTTTATATAACTTCTCTGTAGGTAACATTAATTATCCTCCTCTAAAAACATTTTACGAACTTTGAGATATAATCTATCATATACTTTATCTTCATTTATAATATATCTATCTTTTATGTTATCATATAATAAATCAACTTTATTATCTACTATATTATTCACTTGTGAGATTATTTTAAGTTTATTTAAGTCAGCTCTATTGATAAGGTGTCTATTTTTAAAGAGGGAATTTTTAGTCGTAATCATAGTCATCTCTTTCATAAGTGATTATATCTTCTTTTATATCGTTTTCTATATGAAGTTTATAATTATAGATTATATTCATTTGTGAATTTACAGGTTTCTCTTTTTCAAAAATAGACTCAATAATATTATAAAGCTTACTCTCTTCATCTTCATCTTGAGATAATCTATTTTCAATAACTACACTAAATCCTCTTATTTTAGGGTTGGTAATATGTTGGTTTAGTGGGCTATAAGGATTATCATCAATAGTAATATCAACATTAATTAATGATTTGATAAGTTTGATAAAGTAACCTTTTGTTCCTCTACTTTTATATAACTCTACTACATTTGATACTATTCTTCTTCTAGCTTTTTCATCTGTTATATTACTATACTTAATACCAAACCAAGAGGATAACCAATCTATATAATTAGTTCTATATGGTTTAAAAACTTCATCAATATTGAATATTTTTTCATTAATATCTAATAGTGATGACTGCACACCAAAGAGGTATCTTTTCAAAAAATCTTTTTTATGATACAAAAGAGGTAGATAGTTCATTAAAGAGTATGAATTTAGAGTCAAATCTATACTCTCATCTATATTAAAACTATCAACAGATACCAAAGATAGCTCATCTTTACCTCTTATTTCTACTATTTTAATAGTATTTACCTCTATATTATTTTTATCAAGTAGTACTTTGAGTCTATAATATCCAATAGGCAAATCCTCTTTTAATATTTTTTGAAGATGAGTAACAACATCTCTTTTGGTATCAAATATCATAAGATAAATCCTCTATAATCACATTATCAATATGTACAAGTTGATTATGTGCTAGATTTACCTTGATAATATGCTTTAATGAACCATTAAGAGAAAATTCAATCTCATCAATAAATATATTATTATCAACTTTTTGTATAATAGCATAAAAATCACTCTTATTAATTAGCTTACCAAGAGGAAAACCATCACCTTTATATCCTGTGATAGGGTCAAAATATTTAGAGGCATTAGATATTATAGAGTTTGATAAATCAAGCCTAGATACACTATAACCCTCTACTGTATATAGTAGTTTTAGATATACGCTAATTGTTACAACAGTTGGTGGTATTAATATTGGATTTACTGTAAGTAGGCTTCTTTTTTGTAGATAGTTTTTTAAATCATCTAATAGCTTTTTATTGATAAATCCCATATCTTTGATAATTGTTTTGGTGATAGGCATAATAATAACATCACCATCTTTTGCTATACATTTAGCTCTTTTAATAATAGGAGAGAAGTTTTGACAAAGCAGTTCATAATCCTCTACACTAATAGCTCTATCCATAGTTTTAAGAACCGATGGGGCATAACTTTTGAGATTATCTAAGCTATCTCCATCTACTCCATTTTCTGTTTTTTGATGGTTTGTTACACTATCAATATAATTAATAGATTCTCTAATTACACTAAGTTCATCTCTATTTACATTGCCATCTTTACCCATAGTAATACTATAACTAGCAATTCTTACAGTCTCTCCAAGTTCAGGAATAGCCCCATACTCCCCATCTCCAAACTCAATCAATCCATCTATTCCATTAAATCTAAATACTTTATCATCTTTGCCATAATCTATAAATCTATCAACTGCCTTAAACTCATCATCTCCTACAAATACCTTGGGTGGTGCAACCAAATTTTTGGAATTTAATGCAAATCTCAAATCAGGTAACCCATCAGAACGCCCTAATAACTCATCATAAAAAGTCTCTTGTTGGATTACATCTACACTATTTAATAAAACTGCATTAATTGGAGGTGAGTTTTGAAGAGAGTTAAATATTACTCTAGCTTTTATCCACATTCTATTATACTCTTCTATATATAGAGTATTTTTTTCAAGAGCATCTATCATAGGTAGTTCAATAGTTACATTTCCTGATGCTGTAAGCCCATCAGTAGTATCATCTACATTATCTAAAGCTTCCCATTTGCCATCTTTTAGTAATTCCCATTTTATCACTCTTTGTTGTGTAAATATATTTCTCTCTTTTGTATCATTATCTATATCAAAAAATATAGATATGCTATCTTCACTTAAATATGAATCAAATGCCAAAAACAGAGCCTCTTCTCTTTCTCCTACAACATCAAAAAGCTTTGTAGGTAAATCATCAATAAACTCTATATCTTTGTATTTAAAATCATTTAATACAGTACAATCTTGGATATCATCTCTTGGCTTTGAATAGCTTATATATACAGAACTAAATACAGGTGGTCTTAGAGTAGATGGAGTGATTACCATCTTATTATTGATATATTCACTCTTCTCTTCTGCCCCATAATTACCATCTGCTATCCTACATCTTACCCAATACCCCTCTTCTCCATTAAACTCTATCATTATCATATCTTCTGGAATTTCAAACGATACGCTTCCATCTCTTGTCATAAGCTTTGTATCATCTAATACTTTGAGAAAACTCCATTGATTAATATCTGTAGGATACTCCCAAACTAATCTTAGATTATCATTATCTTTTGGCAAAATATACTCAGGATTTAAAGAGTGTTTAATAGATATAGTTATCATAGTATGTGCTACTTCAAAAGCCTCTTTACTATCTATATAAAATATCTCTTCTACCATCTTATCATCTATTTTTGGTCTATTCCCAAATGGATAAAAATCATTATTAAGGTTAAGTGCCTCTCCATTATGAGAACAGTAAGTTGGCAATACTCCACCTTTGACACTACTTGTAACCACACTTACCTCATAAATAGCAAACTCTTTAAGCCATGATGGAACTTCTTCAAAAGTACCTCTCATATAATAGTTCTCATCTTGACTAAATCGTTCTAATACCCACTCTTGAAACTCACTATTTTCACCCTTAAATGTAACAGATAAAATATCAGCATCTTTATCATCTAAAACTAATGAATAGTTATTTAAAATATTAAGAGATTGCCAAGATACACCATTATAAAACTCCCACTTAATATTTTCTAAAAAGTTCTCTTTGATATGATGTATTCTCATAGTAGTAGGTAGCCTAAATACAATAGATATATCAGCATTATAATTAAATACATGAAAAGATTTTGAAGCTAGATAAATTTGTGTAATATTATCACTAGCCCCATCAGCATTAAATGGTGTAAAGCTACCCGTATCTTTTAGCATAGCCATATTATCTACAATATCATCTCTTTCTCTATATGTATTAAATGTTTTGGAGTAGATATTTAATAGTTTTGCATTTGATATACTCAAATCTTTTACTGTTTCAAATAGTACTACCTCTTCATCACCCTGTGGGTCGGTAGTAATGATAGAACCCTCTGGAATAAGTATTGTACTTTTCTTATCGCTAGTTGATTCATACCCCTCACTCAAAGAGAATGTAACTTGCCCATAAGATGGACGAGGTAATCTCTGTTTAATACCTATTAAATCCAAAAATGCCAAATAGTTTTTTTGTGGTACTTGATTAAGTCGTTCTATCACATCTTCATTCATAGAACTTAACAACTCAACAATAGTAATCCCTGGGTCACTAGTATTATGATTTGTCCACTCAGGACAATGTTTTACAATATTAGATACTGCATCATCTCTAATCTCTTGATAAGTTCGCCCATCTAATTTAATATCTTTTAACATACATTTACCTTTATTTAGACTCTAATAGATAAAATGGATATACCAAGTTATCTACAACATTTATCTCTTTAATATAATATGATACATCAATAACTATCTCATTCTTTGCCACTGATTCTACCTCCACACTTTTGACCTCTACGCGTGGTTCCCAGCGATTAATCGCATCATTAACATACATCCTAGCCCTTGCTTGAGTAGCACTATTATTAATCTCAAACATAAGTTCATGTATCTCACAACCAAAATTATAATTCATAACCCTCTCACCAATTTTTGTAGATAAAATTATAAATATAGACTCTTTAATCAAATCCTGCAAAGAAGATAACATAATAGCACCATCACTACCTATATCAAAAGATAAAGATACACCCTTACCCAAAAAAGAATTATCAACCATTATAACTACCTCCTAGCTATCTATTCTCATATCCTAAATCAAAAGAAAAAATTAGTTATATTATATCATATAAGTTGTGTCAAAGTATGTCATTTGAAATTATTCTTTTCTATTTGTTGAGTAATTATAATGTGTATTATACTTAATTGTTTCTAGTCCTCACACAGGAGCGATGGGAACTAGTAAAAGTAAAAATTTGACCCTAAAATCCAATATTTATTTATGTGTACCATTGCTAATAACTTCAAAAAATGTCCTATAAGAAGAACCGCTATAAATATGTTCACAAGATGTAATATAATACTCTCCATCTAATTTTTTACCAAGATTACCAACTTTTAGTAACTTCCCAGATAAGATTTTAGGTTCACCCTCACAACTCCCTGTTGCTTTTAAGTAGTTCATAGATGATGCTGTAAGCTTTGCTTTTGCTATCTCTTTTGCCTCTCCACTTAATATATTTGGAATATCTAGCTTATAATTTTTACTCTTATTCTTTAGCTTACTCTTCACCTCTTTTGTAGCCATCTTTTTAGCACTACCTACTTTTGGCTCATCTCCTGCTTTTACTTTCTCTTCTACACCCTCTTTTTTGACATAATCCCAACTACTTACCATCACCTCTTCAGGAATATTATTAGAATCCATTCGTACTTTAAAATCAATCAAAGTATCATACCAATCAAGATTTACACTTTTTTTCTTATCTTTAAAACGAGCCTTTTTAAATACCATTTTACGATCATCTACGGCTAATTCATATCCTATCAAATCAGCCCTTCTTCGTAAAAAGTCCAAATTAGATTCATTATTTTGGAATATATAATCATGCTTTTTAGAAGTAGTATCAATAGAAGATTGTAATCCTGCCTCTCCTGCCATCTTTTTGGCAATATCGCTATCTTTCATCTTGACAAAAGGACGAGAGTGTGCCATCTCTCCTAATTTATGTAGTTTATCGTAACATATCAAATGAACTTTTGGAGATTGTCCACGAGAAAAGTCATAATCAACTCTTACAATCTCTCCTTGAAATATCTCTTCATACTTTTTAGAACCAATACTTATAGTTATATCTTTACCTATATCAAAGTTTGCATCATCTTGTAGCTTAGTAAGTGGGTCATAAAAAACCACCATCGCTACATCCAAAGCATCAACAGATAAATTTACTTTTATCTTCTCCAAATTTGCATAAACTTCTCTATCTACTTTTTTATTATTAATCTTTATCTCTGCATCTACTAATAACATACTCTCTCCTACTACTTTAAATCCACCAACTAAGCCACTGCCACCTCCACTAGAACCACCTCTATCAACTCCACCACAACTACCCATAATTTATCCTATCTTAGTAATACTTCCCTTTAAAGAAGCAATAGCACTACTCTCTAGCTTTAATGGTCCGGTAGCCTTTACATTTGCCACAGCAGAAGCTTTAATATCTAGTGTAGCTTTAGACTCTATTTTCATTGGTGCTTTTGATATCATATCAAGCTTTGCACCAGCATCAAATTTCATACCTGTTTTTGATTTAAGTTCAATTTTATTAGCCTCAATCTTTAAATTTTTTTCTACCTTAATAGTCATATTCTTTTTTACTTTTACATCAAGTTCATCTTCTGTTTCAATACTAAATTTACCTTTAGCTTTAAGCGTAATTGTACCTTTATCCTCTTCATTAATGATTTCAATAAATTTATCTTTTACATCAAAAGTGATAGAGCGTTTTTCACTTTTATCCATAATAATAATCTTCTCTTCACCATCTTTATCATCAAATGTAATTTTATGCCCACTTCGTGAAGTAAAAGAACGCCTATCATTCTTATCATCATCATTTTTATCAGTTGGAGTATCTTTACCATTCCACAAAGCCCCCAACATATAAGGAGAATTAACATCACCATTCTCAAAAGCAATTAATACTTCATCATCAATTTCAGGGATAAAATAAGAACCTCTCTCTTTACCGGCCATAAAATTAGCAATCCGTACCCAATTAGACTCTTTATCCTTAGCCTCACCCATCCAAGGAAATTTAACCTTAATACGAGCCATTCCATCAGGGTCTTTATTATTAGTAACCATAGCCGTAACAACACCATAAATTCTATTGTCTTGTTCTTTATATCTACTCTGTTGATATTTTTTTAATTGAGGTATCAAACTATATCCTTTTTACTCATTATCTGTTATATTATTTATAGTTGAATCAACTCTATCACTAGCATTATTTATAGTTGAATCAACTCTATCACTAGCATTATTTATAGTTGAATCAACTCTATCACTAGCATTATTTATAGTTGAATCAACTCTATCACTAGCATTATTTATAGTTGAATCAACTCTATCACTAGCATTATTTATAGTTGAATCAACTCTATCA
>Ga0256842_1000408_pt1 | contig 37835 bp, 38 predicted proteins | sample 4559240metaG_FD_185973 | JGI IMG/M metagenome (GOLD analysis project Ga0256842, IMG submission 185973) | Hydrothermal vent microbial communities from Guaymas Basin, Mexico - 4559-240 | ecosystem: Environmental > Aquatic > Marine > Hydrothermal vents | place: Mexico: Guaymas Basin | collected...
TCGATAATGGTGTTTGGTATAAAAACGCTTTCGAAAGACTGGGCTTCGATTACGAAAATGAGAAATTTGGTAGAAGAAACGCAGTAGAACAATTCTTTTCCCTGCTTAAATCAAGAACAAAAAGATTTTACAATAGATTCCCAGAAAATAAGATAAAATTTAGATCCACCCTAAGCTGGATAAAATCTTTTGCTTTATTATATAACCTTATAAATTGTTACTATAAAAATATGATATCTTGACAACCTCGACCGGCGAAGGTAATACCATTTACGTCGTAGAGGCTTTTAAAAGAGAAAGAGATTATAGATAACGATAACCTGTTTCAGAATCGGCCAAGATTTTGTTCCACTCCTTTGCCGTCTGGCCTCTATAACCCTTTTTCGGCCAAATCAGCCCTCATCGTAATTTGATCGAATGTGCTAAGGCATTGAGGTTCAACCTTTCCGCCTTAAGCTGTGCTTGCCAAAGCTATCGTTTTAGCTGAAAGATGCTTATTACCAAATTTAGGAGCGGGCCGGGAGGGATTTGAACCCCCGACCGCGGGATTAAGAGTCCCGCGCTCTACCTGGCTAAGCTACCGGCCCAAATCAATGACTAAACTTTTCAGCATGTTAGGGTTTATGAGTTTTATGGTATATCTGCAGGGTATCCATAGCTATAAAGAACCATACGATTTTATGTAAAAAATATAAAATTTGACTTATATTATTATGGTAGCTTGTTTGTGGCAAATTAACTTTCCAGACTTTATTATTATAAAATTATATATACTCCTAATTCGTTCGGAACACCCAAAGTTTTAGGGTGGGTGTTACAGATGAGCAGATCGAAAATACACTACGTGTTGGTTGTAATACTTGCAGTGGCTTTACTATTTGCAGGATGTGCCGAACAGAAACAGAAAGTTGAAGAAACTCCGAAGGCTACAGAAACTCCAAAAGCTGAAACTGCTCCAAAGGCAGAAGTTATCCATATAAAGATCGGAACTGGTAGCCCCGGTGGAGTATACTATCCCTTAGGTGGAGCTATGGCTGAGCTGTGCACAAAGAAGCTTGCTGACAAGGGTATCGAAGTAACTGCTGTGTCTACAGCTGCATCGGTTGAAAACTGCAGACTTGTAGGAAGAGGAGAAGTTCAGTTTGGTATGGCCATGGGAGACATAGCCTATCAGGCATATATGGGTGAGGGTAAATTCAAGGAGAAGCTTCCAATTCTTGCGGCATTCTCAATGTATCCAGCTCCAGAGCATATAATTACAACCGATCCAAATATAAAGACGATCTATGACCTCGCAGGAAAGAAAGTATCTGTTGGAGCCCCCGGTAGTGGAAATGCAGCAATGGCAGAGCTAATTTTGAAGACCGCTGGAATTTGGGATAAGATAGAGAAGTACTACTACTCACAGCCTCAAGCAGCTCAAGCACTTAAGGATGGCAACGTAGATGTAGTCTTCTGGAACTTTGCTTATCCAGCTTCTGCAGTTCAGGAAGTTGCCGCTGTTAGAGACGTCTATTTCGTCCAAATACCGGATAAGATCGTCAACGAGATAGTATCCAAGTATCCATACTACAAGCCGGGAGTAATTCCAGCTGGAACATACAAGAACCAGAATGTGGATGTAAAGACAATCCAAGTCGGAAACGACATGATCGTCAATAAGGATGTGCCAGAAGAGGTAGTATACAACATCGTCAAGACGATATTCGAAAATGCAGAAGAGCTGCACGATGTCCATCCAGTTGCAAAGCAACTCACACCAGAGAATGCTATAAAGACTGCTATCCCGCTACATCCGGGAGCTGAGAAGTACTTCAGGGAAGTAGGAGTACTCAAGTAAGGAGGTGCATAGATTTTAAGAAAATTATATTTTTATTATTTTTATTTGTCCTGTTTACATCTTGCATTACAAAGAGAGAATACAGCTTAGTTGTTGATGTTGACGGTAAAGAAATGCTTAAATTTAAGATTCACGAAGGAGATGTATTTTATTACGAATATGTGAACTCCAGAGATCAGAACTTAGTTAGAGATACATTCACAGTTAAAAACGGAAAGTTGGTTCTGCTTAAGGAGGAATATTCGTGGTATGGGGTTGGGCAGGAATACTTGAATATATCGTATGAAGATGGAATGGTTGTAGTTCACGTAAACGGGGTTATAGATGAACTCGTAATCATGGGTGCGTTTACGGTTCCGCAGAAGATCGTCGTTAATGGTGAGGAGTATCCGATCAATTGGTCTGGCAAAAGAATAGCAATCAGGGTGATAGGATGATTAAGCGCTTTAAGGAAAAGTTGGGACTTAACAAAACAGAAGATCTTTCAGAAAAGCTTGAAGAAATAGAAGAAGAGCTCAAAGCGAAGAGACATCTGGAAGGCTGGTGGAGAATTCCAGTAGTGGCTGCATCCCTAGGATTGTTTGTATTCCACATGTATACCGGATGGTTCGGTTCGTTATTTGCACTACTTCAGAGGATAATTCACTACACACTGATCTTGACCATCGTATTTGCAATTTATGCCCCGAGCAAGAAGAGTAGAAGGGATAGAATACCCATATATGATTTCATTATAATTTTTGTTGCGATCTACTTAGCTTATTACTTGATAACCAATATTGAAGAGCTTGTTTGGAGGGTTGGAGCTCCTACGACTATGGATGTAATCTTAGGAATCATAATGATTTTAATTACGTTAGAAGCAACACGTAGAGCTGTTGGATTGCCCATTGTCATCGTAGTTTGTCTGTTTTTACTCTACGCTTTGGTTTTAGGGCCCTATATGCCCGGTAGATTGAAGCATGGTAACTTTCCAATTGAAGATATTGCGTTTTATCTATATCTGACTGATAACGGTATATTGGGTATCCCACTTGGCGTTTCTGCCAACTTCATATACCTCTTTATCCTTTTTGGTGCAATACTGTTTGAGACCGGTGCGGCAAAGTTCTTCATCGATTTTGCAATAGCTTTAACGGGATTTTCCAGAGGTGGGCCCGCTAAAGCGGCGATCGTCAGCAGTGCGGCTATGGGTATGGTTTCTGGTAGCTCAACAGCTAATACCGTCACAACTGGTTCATTTACGATACCATTGATGAAAAGGGTCGGCTATCCGGCAACTTTTGCTGGTGCTGTCGAGCCAGTTGCATCAACAGCTGGCCAAATAATGCCACCAATTATGGGTGCAGCAGCTTTTATTATGGCTGAATTCCTAGGAGTGCCGTATATAAAAGTGGCTATGGCTGCTGTTCTGCCAGCGATATTCTACTATCTAGCTCTATTCTTGGCAGTTGATTTTAAGGCTGCTAAAATCGGACTAAAAGGTGTTTCAAGGGATGAGCTACCGAACCTAAAAGAGGTAGTAGTTAACGGCGGATTTCTGCTGATACCAGTTTTTGGATTGATATATCTGCTAGTTAAAGGATATTCGCCTCAGAAATCTGTAGTTTTAAGCATAATTCTGCTTTTGATAGTATGCAATCTGCGAAAGGAGACCAGATTAACTCCGAGAAAGCTGTTGAAAGCAATTGTAAACGCTGGTGTTTCTGCTGCGCCAGTTGCTGTGGCGTGTGCTGCTGCGGGTATAATAGTTGGAATAGTTACAAGAACGGGCTTGGGTCTTAAGTTTACTAGCATAGTTCTTTCCGCATCTATGGGCTATCTACCTTTGGCACTAATTCTTGCATCTCTGGCATCTCTTCTGCTTGGTATGGGCGTGCCAACTACAGCGAATTACATAATCATGGCTACACTTGTTGCACCAGCTCTAATCAAGTTCTTGGGAGAAGCTATCGCACCTATAGTTCCGCATATGTTCGTCTTCTACTACGGGATACTGGCAGACATAACTCCGCCGGTGATGCTGGCCGTATTTGCCGGAGCTGCTATCGCTAAATCCGATCCGATGAAAACTGGATTTGAGGCGGTGAAGTTAGCTTTGCCGGGGTATGCAATTCCGTTCTTTATGGTATACCATCCAGACCTGATATCCTGGCCATTTCAGGAGTTCAGCTTTGGGCAGTTTATCTACCATCTGGTATTGGGAGTCGTGCTGACAATCAGCATCGCAGGAGCTATGCAGGGGCACCTACTAAGAAATCTCAAATTACCGGAAAGACTATTACTTTTTGTGTCGGTATTGCTCATTATACTGCCGGAAATGGAAACGGATATACTGGGAGTGGTGATACTCATAGCTATGATTTTATTCTTAAAGCTACATAGGCAGGCAGTTTAGTAAAACTATTTCACTCGAATTTTGGTGCAATGATAGTCCCGCTGATTGCGATATTCACCACAATGCTTGGATTGGGACATTTAATGCTTATAAGTGCGATCGGAACATCTTTATTTTACTACCTCTCAAGGACATACGAATGATCAGCGAGAACTTGACGCCCAAAGAGATCAAGGAGGAATTTAGAAAAATAAATCCAAAGTTCGTGGAGAGGTATGAGAAGATCGACGATTCCGAAGATTTCTACCGATTTATGGCCAAGCCTCTAAGGACGAGCATAAGAGTTAACACGCTCAAAGCGAGTGTTGAAGACGTTGTTAAAAGCCTATGCGGGCGATTCGAGCTTGAGCCGATCCCTTGGTGCAGGGAAGGGTTCTTCGTTAATGCTGAAAAGGTCGGAGGAACGATTGAACATCAGTTGGGCTTGATATTTTCCCAAGAGGCTTCCGCGATGATTCCTGCGGTTGCTTTAGATGTTAAACCGGGAATGCTCGTTTTGGATATGGCTGCCGCTCCCGGAGGAAAAACTACGCAAGTAGCCCAATACATGCAAAACGAAGGCTGTATAATTGCGAACGACGTCAAAGTTGATAGGTTGAACATTCTGATTTCTAATTTGCAGAGATGCGGAGTGACGATAGCCAGAGTGACTATGAAAGATGGAAGGTTCTTCAAGAGATTCAAGGACACTTTCGACAGAGTTCTGTTGGATGCTCCCTGCAGTAACGTTGGAATGATAAGGAAGAACTTCAAGTATTTGAAGATGTGGAGGCTTAAAGAGGTTGAATCGTTGTCGAGATTACAGAAGGAGCTTATAATGGCTGGCTACAATGCGTTAAAGCCCGGCGGGATTTTGGTTTACGCCACTTGCACCCTCGATCCGCTTGAGAACGAAGAAGTTGTCGATCATCTTGTTATGAATACGGATGCTGAGATCATTGAAATAGATCTGCCAGTTAAAAGCCAGAGACCGATAACGAAGTTCGAAGATAGAGAATATTGTAAGGACGTGCTGAAATGCTTGAGAATACATCCTCAAGACAACGATACTGAAGGATTTTTCATTGCCAAAATTTTGAAACCTGCTTAGTCTTTTAAGATAGATTAAGTAACAGTCCTCAAGTTCGTATTCACCAATGCGTGGGGAAAACCCTAATATTCGCAACCTAAACCCTTTACCAATGCTCAAAGAAAAAATTGCAGAGTTCCTTGAAAAGCAGTTCGACATAGACAAATCAGAATTCCTGAATCTTAACTTGGAGTTTGAGGAAAGAGGAAAGCGCAGAGTTTACGCGTTCAAGAAATGCCAGCTAGAAGTTCCGACTTATCACTATGGTATATACTTCGGAACGCTCGAAAAAAACGGGATAAGACTTTCGATCGAGGGCTCGTTCATAGTCGGGAAACTTGCGAAGAAGAACGTAATCGAATTGGACGATGAGAATGCAAAGAGGTGGATGGGCGGGCAGGATTTGGAGTTACCGGTGAAGGGTTACGTCATTCTGAAGTGGAAGAATTTCTTCTTAGGCTGTGGAAAGGGAAACGGGAAGATCGTTAAGAATTATGTTCCGAAGGAGAGAAGAATTCAGATTGAACAATAATATTTAAATTATAAAATCAAAAATCAATCAAATCCCTAACTTCAACGATCGGTGGAGGCTCCCTCTTGTGTCTACTCTTTTCTACCATCTCGATTACCCTTTTTACCTCATCCTCGTTTACATCGAATCTCTTTGGAATCTCCTCTGGCTTTATTCCCTTCTCCAAAGCCTTGAGAATCGTATCCAGCCTCTCATACGTTATGCCAAGCTCTCCCTCATCCGTCTGTCCTATCCATAGTCCAGCCGATGGTGCTTTCTTAATTATCCTATCCGGCACACCCAAAAATTTAGCGAGTTCGAAGACTTCAGTCTTGTATAGATCACCTATCGGAAGAAAATCTACACCACCGTCCCCGTATTTGGTGTTTCCACAGAACGTGAACCTTCCGTTTCTCTCTACGAGTAGGTTGTGATGTGGCGGAATGTCTGGGCACCACACGATCCCTTTATAGTAGACCTTCGAAACGCTCGAAGGATATATAGACATCGTTCTTATGTTCTTGGCTATTGTGATGAGATAGGAGGGCTTGCTCCTTATGATCTTGCCCTTATACATTGTCTCCTTAGCACCTTTCAGTGAAATCGTAGCGTGCATACCCAACTTGGCACAGAGCTCGACTATATCGAGTGCGAGTCTATGAGAGATAGTCTGATAGTTCTGATAACCCCATCCGTCGCTATCCATCAACCCTCTGTATAACCAGATCAACTTCTTGGAGGGTAATTTGAGTACCCATCTCGGTATTCTCTTCTCCTCCGCCCTCGAACCGCACTGTTTGAATATCTCGTACAAAGCTCTCGAATTTACTCTAACGAAGTGTCTGTATGCTCTATATTTGATATCAAGTTCTTCTAAGGTGTTTATCAAATTCTCCCTCGCCTTATCGTGCTTCGGAATCGCGAAACATACGGTATGAGCCTTATACGTGACGGGGATCTTACCGTCCCCCATCGAAACGAACCTTTCTCTTTCATCTCTCATCATCTCTCTTCCACTTTCTGTTTTCTTGAAGGTCCTGACTTCGTAGGTCGTACATGTTCCATCTCCTATGTAGAGACCCATCAGATATAGGAAAGGTTCGATGGATATGTTCTCCGGAATCGTGCTCGCGTTGTGATATAGATCGAAGAACTGCGAAACTTCAAAGCAGTTAACATCGTGGTAACCGTTCCAAGGAGAAGGGATGGGTAGGCTGAACTTCCTCTCCAAAAACTCCTCTGCCCGAACAAACTTCAACTTACCGCTCCTATTAAGGACAAGCATTCTATGGTTGGGAGTTACGAGGAGATCAGTTCTCCTTCCTCTTATATGTATCATCTCACCCTCGTAATCGAACGTGTAGACCGCTTTGACCGGCACCTCCTCCACCGCTCCCGTTTTCATGTTGAGAGAAAATACCATGTCCCCGGGCTTGAGCTCCTCGTACGTCTTCAAACCTTCCGTCGTCAGCACCCTCGTCTTCTCATCGTAGCAGAAGTATCCAGTCATAAGTTCAGTTTTGTTCCCTGTTCCAGCTACAAGCTTTCTAAGATTGTTTGCAAAGTAATAGTTGATGATCATCCTGATTCGGGGCTTTAGATTAGCTACAGCTATCTTACTTCCCTCCCCGAGCTCGTTCAGAAAAACATCAACCATTGGATTTATCTCTACGAACTTGTAGTCGATCTCCAATATCTCGCAGATCTTAAGCGCATCCTCTATATCCTCCTCCCTCGTAACCCCTCTTTCGGGCATTATTATTCCCAAGACCCTGTCCTTGCCCAAGGCTTTGACACAGAGGAATGCAGTTGTGGAGCTGTCAACCCCTCCGCTCAATCCAACGACTACACCTTCAGCGTTTGCGTTTTCAACGACTTTCCTTATGAAATCCGTTATCCTCTCCACAACCGCATTCCAGTCAGTCAGCCTCTTCACCACCTATGAGCTTTAAAAGGATGGCCTTTTGGGCATGCAAACGGTTCTCAGCTTGATCGAAAACGATGGAATGCTCTCCTTCCAAAACCTCCTCAGTGATCTCCTCCCCCCTATGTGCCGGCAAGCAGTGCATCACTATGACATCATCTTTTGCCATGCTGACAAGAGCCTCACTAACCTGATGCTTGGCGAAGTCTCTGAGCCTCTTTTCTCTCTCAGCTTCCTGCCCCATCGATATCCAAACGTCCGTATAGATTACATCTGCATCTTGCACAGCCTTGGACGGATCTGGCTCGAATATCAGATTTGCACCCATCTCTAAAGCCTTCTTGACTATCTCTTCATTCGGTTCATAACCCTTAGGCGTTGAAACTACCATTTTCATTCCGGTTAGTGCTGAAGCTAAGATGAGGGAGTTGCAAACGTTGTTACCATCGCCAACCCAAGCCAATCGAACGTTCTTAAGGTTGCCCTTATACTCCTTGATCGTCAGGAGATCTGCTATGATCTGGCATGGGTGCTCCAAGTTGCTCAAACCGTTTATGACTGGAACAGACGAGTATTTCGCAAACTCCACAATCGTCTCATGATTTCGAACTCGCATCATCACGGCATGGACATATCTGCTTAAAACACGGGCTGTATCTTTTATAGGCTCCCCTCGGCCAAGCTGGAGATCGTTCCAACCCAAGTAGAGGGCATGTCCACCCAAATCGGTCATAGCAACCTCAAAAGATATCCTCGTTCTCGTCGATGGTAGTTCGAATATCATAGCGAGGCTCTTGTTTTTCAGGTAGTCCGTAACCCTTCCCTTGTATCTCTCTTCTTTGAGTTTTTCTGCAAGTTCGAGTATTTCCTCAAGCTCCTCTGGGGTTAAATCGGCCATTGAGATTAAATGCTTCATCCCTAAGAAATATAACAAAAGTTAATTAAATTTTTTGTTTTAGCCGTAACGACTTCTGAGAAGGTATACGAAGAACGGTGCCCCGCAGAGCATCGTAATAATTCCTACCGGAACGGAATCGTTCATAAACGTTCTGGCGAAGGTGTCTGTCCAGACCAAAAATATCCCTCCAAACAGCGCCGATGCTGGAATAAGAATTCTGTGATCCGCTCCAACGACCATTCGAATCATATGGGGAACCATGAGTCCGACGAAACCTATCACACCAACGAATGCCGTGCAAACTGCTGTTATTAGCGACGAGATCGCAAGTAGAATCTTTCTTACGGTTGCAACGTCTATGCCGAGGTGGTGGGCTGTTTCCTCTCCGAACGTCATGGCGTTTAGATCTCTTGCAAATATCCAGATCGACGCAACTCCCGCAGCGACTGGAATTAAGCAGACCTTCACGTCCAACCATTCGACGTTTCCCAAAAACCCTACGAGCCACGTTAGGATTAGATGTGCCTTGTTGAATCGAATTAGTATCAGCCACTCCAACGCATACAAGAAGAAATTTACGGCTATTCCAGACAAGAGAAGCGATTCCGTTGTTATTCTTCCCCTTACCTTCGCAAGACTGTAAACCGCAAAGACCGCGAGTAGAGAAGCTAAGAACGCAGAGATCGATATGGAATAGACGTTGAAAAATAATAAAACTCCCAAAAGGGCTCCAACAGCCGCTCCTGCAGAGATCCCCAAAACGAACGGCTCTGCTAATGGATTTCTAAATATCGCCTGCATTACTACGCCTGCAGCAGAAAGAGCCATTCCGGTTAGGAATGCCATTAGAACCCTCGGTATTCTGAGATCGAGAACTATTTTCTCATTTAAATCGAGCCGTTTTCCCATAATTGCGTCCGTTATTGCGTTAGCTATAAGTTTCGGCGGTATTGGAACTGAACCCAGCGTTGGAGAGATTAAGAGCGTTATTAGAGCTAAGATCGAGAGCAGTAGAATTATCCTCAAATAGCTCCGGGTGTATGAATCTGGCAAAATCTTCGAGCGCATAGACCAACCTGTATGAGGGTCTTGAAACTATATCCGCATCCACAACATAAACCCTTCCATTCTTCACGGCACTCAGGTTCGAAAGCACTGGGTCGTGGGTTAGCCATTCGTATAGGATATCCCTACCTTTAGGACTCATTCCGTTTCCGCTGTTCACTATTATGACGTCTGGATTTAGCCTGAGTAGCTCTTCTTTGCTTATAACCGTCCAACCTCGCTTGTTCACTGCATTGGTTCCTCCAGCAAGCCTGATGAGCTCATCGACGAATGTCTCCCTTCCACTCACCCAGATCGGATCGTTCCAGAGTATGTGAATTACCTTCGGCCTATCTCTTGCTCGCTTTACGATCTTTTCGATGTTAGCGATTTTATCCTCCATCCACCCGATCAGCTTCGTAGCGCTTCTCTTAGCCCCAGTTACAACACCCAAGATCCATATGTCTCTCATGACTTGGCTGAGGTTCTTCGGATTGAAGCATATGACGGGAATCCCAAACTTCTTTATCGCTTCTATGTTTCCCAACCCATTGCCGTAAGCTCCCACGACCAGATCGGGTTTTAGGGCGATTACTTTCTCGACGTTTATCGTCGAAAACCCTCCGATCGATACGATCTTACCCTTCTCTTTCAGCTTAACAACTTCCGGTGGATAATCGCAGTAGTCGGTAACCCCAACCACCCTACTGCCCACACCCAAAGCGAACAGGATTTCAGTGTTCGAAGGAGCCAACGAAACTATTCGTTTCGGATACTTTTTAACGGCAACCTTAAAACCAAAGTCGTCTCTGACTATTACTACATCCGACTTCTCCACTATTCCAGCGTTTAGGTATGTTGTGTTCACGAACTTCGATGCCCCGAACTCAGGCATGTAAACCGATCCATAGTGGGGATGTGTCTGATTTGGTGTAGGCGTCGAAACAATCCGCTTAGCCAGATGATGTGGAGTGATGCATCCCAGCAAAAGAAATATTGTGAGCAGAATTAGGATCTTCCTCGCCATCTTCTCACCGCCAAAGCTATTGCAATACCGATAGATCCAGCAATAGCTTTAAATCCGTAAATCCTGAATCCCGGTTTTGTTGTAGGTGTTCCGGAGGTTTGAACGGTTGGGATTGCAGTTGGAGCTGGGGATGTTTGCCCGATAGGCGTAGGCGTCGGAGTCGGAGTTGGCGTAGATGTCGGTGTGGATGTTGGAGTGGGTGTAACGTTAAACGACTTCACAACTACGGGATGAGGCTTTCCGAGCAAAGCCATAATCGAATCGGCTGTTACCTTTATAGGTATCGAAGTGACGAACTTCGTATATTTGAAGTATCCCTCATCGCTCTGCAAACTTAGCAGGTGATCGACGACACTGATGCCGTTTTTCTTCCAATCCATCGGATTAACGCAAGCGGAAACCAAAGCCTGAATTGTCCAAGCGTCGCTGTCGGCATTGCTTGAGCTGTTGCCGAAGTATCTCATTCCCCCATCCTCGCACTGTCCCTTCTTGAGATATTCCAAAGCTTTTACTATCACCGGGTCGTCTCTGCTAACCCCTCCGGCGATCAAAGCCTGAATCGCCGAAGCTGTATCGTCAAAATCGCTTTTTTCTCCAACTGCCCAAGCAAAACCTCCATCAGAATTCTGATGAGCCTTGAGCCATTCCACAGACTTGCTAACGTTCTCCCCGCAAGCCTTCAAAGCTATTATTCCCCATATCGTGGTGTAGATGTAGTCTCCAATCTGTCCATCCGGTTTCATCCTCTCTTTCAGCTTGGCTACGAAGTTTATCCCGTTGAAGTCGTATGGATTCTGGTTTAAGGCTATCAAAGCCAAGATCGTCCTTGCAAAATCGGAAGTCCCCATTCTATCAATCGCACTCTCGTTCAGATTCGCTTTGAAGTAGTCTAATGGGTCTTTTCCGTTTTTCGTCCAATTCAGAGGATTCCCACCCGCGCTTGCGATCGCCATCACGACCCAAGAAGTGTTCGCCAAGCTACCCCATCCGCCGTCACTCCTTTGCTGGTCTTTCAACCAGTTCAAAGCCCTCACGATTCTCTCATCGCTCGCATTTAAAGGGAAGTCCCTCCACTTGACCAATATTGCAAACAGGCTGAAGTTCGAGATGTTTGCGGTGAAAATGTAGTGGGTTTCATTTTCGGAATACTTTGTAGGAATGAACGTCCAGCTACCGTTATAGTGAGCCAAGAAAACATCTTTCGGAGAGGAGTTTAGCTCGATGAGCTTTTCCTTTGGTATCGCGAAGGCTATTGTTAAGTTAAAGCTTTCGTTCGATTCGATTCCGAAGCAGTCCAAAATATAAGAATGAATGTTGTTGAAGATCATTCCAGAAGGCTCTTCACTCTCAACCTTCAACGATACCGGTTTTGTAGTTGAAATCGTCAAGTTGAGTGGAATCTTCGTAACGTTCACTTCAACCGTTGCGGTTCCGTTTAAAGCGATTTCAACGACCTTTTCGGTTACGTTAACCTTGGGTTTGATTTTGGGCGTTGGTGTTGGAGTTGTTTCTCCGCCTCCACCTCCAGAAGTGGTTACCCAAGGCATCGAAGGGGCTATCGAAACGTCGAAGGACCAATCCGAATACGTTTTCAGAGTTATCTTATACGGAGAGGTTTCGGGAGTTTCGCTCATGTTCCTCGAGAAGAACCAGACGACGGTATCTCCGGCGTTCAAGTCGTATTGATCTGAAGAGACCATAGGAACTTCTCCGTTGACCTGATACATCCATCCAGAAGTCGTGCCAAGGGATTTCTCGCAGATACCTCCTATACAGCTAACGTATAGACCGTATGACCATCTCTTAACCTTAACGCCAAAGTCTTTCTCTTGAGAAGCCTTTATAAGAATTCCCAAAGCCGTTCTCCAACCGATGGTGGCTTTGCTCCCGTCTTCGAGCGTTATCGTAGTCGTTCCGCTCGGTAAATAGTAGTCTCCAACCAATCCACCTCCCCCGCTTGGTGGTGTCGTCGATGACTGTTTTATTTTCAAAACACTCACGGCTCTTTCGTTGCCGGATATGGCTTCGATCTTGAGCGTTCCGGATACGTGTGGAGTGAAATAGGTTGTTGTATTTGCGTAAATCGGCGTTCCGTCGTTCATTCTCAAAATTATCAAAGCTGGTTTGTCCGTCGTGATCGTCAGTTTATGTCCAACGATGCGATCTCCTTGAATGTTTATCGTTAGGGCTTGAACTGCCTGTATCGCAAAAAATAACAAAATTAGAGCAACCAACTGCCTCCTCATGATGACACCTCGCAATTCACAGCGCCGAACCAATCTATAAGATTGCTCGGATATTCGCTAAGTCTGTAAATACCAGCGTAGAGCTTGTAAGTTCCTACGGTATTTCTCTGTGGAACATGCATGAGAACTGGAACCCTTAAACTTTGACCCTTGCTCAAATACACGGTTGAGATTCCTGCTATATAATCTCCTTGATCGTTTGTGCCACTAACAACTACGACATACCAGCCATTTTCAGCCGAACTTACGTTTACCCATGCGGTAGCGTTTCCACCGAGTCTTGCAGAATTTACGGTCAAATTGGAAATTCCAACCGGCTTTACATGGACCTTGATTTTTAATAGAACCGAGCAGTTGCTTAGACTACTTCCGTCCCCATAGCAGTAGTATATCGTCTCGTTGTCGCTGAGATAGTAGAGGTTCGCCCCAACTTGTAGCATGGAAGTTTCGTTCCATATCGACCAGTAAATCCACATTCCGTTTACGTTTTGAGTTCCCAGACCCATTATCGAACTTATAAAGAAAGAGCCATATTGGCTATACCAGCTGTCGTCGAGCGTTACATTGAACCATATTTCTGCTCCATCAGTTACATAATTCGACGCTTCGAGCAGCGCACCCAGTGCTGTGTCTTGCCTCACTTCATAGTTTCTCCCGCTGATCGTTATCGTTACGTTTATCGGTGAAAGAGTTACGTTGAAGTCCATCTCGCCAGAACTGTTAAAGCAATAGACGTATCCGCTATCCGCGCCTATGTAGAGTTTGCCGTTCGCTATGAAGGGGGAGGACATTATGTTATACCATGCGTTCGTGGGAGGTATCAATCTGTAATGCCAAATCTCGTAACCGTAAAATGCATCGACAGCGTATAACGTTCCCTCACCCGTGTTCGTTGCAAAATAAACTACACCGTTCGATACGGCTGGAGAGGAATCAATCTTACCGTTCGCCTCGAAAGTCCAAAGAACCGATAATTTTCCGCTTGAATTGAAGTCAAAACAATACAGCTTCCCATCCCTTGAACCGATGTATATTCTATTGTAGGCAACGGCCGGACTCGATATAGTTCCGTTCAAAGGATACCTGTCTTTCAGCGTTCCATTTAGGTATAAGATGTATAGATAATTCTTGGTTGCAAAGATCAGAAGGTCTTCACCGCTTATCCTCGCTACCGTTGGTGTGTCCGTTATCTGAGAATCTACGCTTCTGTTCCAAATTTCCGTCAAATTGGTGTCAACGCAATAGATTCTGTTTTCCCCGCTGAAGTTGCCGGCGAAGAATATTCTACCATTGTATGCCGTGGGAGACGTGTAGGGATTTATTATACCACCAGTGGTAAACCTTTTCACGATTTGCCCGTCGAGCGTTATCTTCCAAAGGGTTCCGTTCGAGTGGGTCAAGACGTAGATGTAGCCCTCGTAAACAATTGGAGATGACGCGATTCCGTAATAAGATGGCTGTGAATCGAGCATTATACTCTTTACATCCTTGATCGTCAGATTGATTATATATAGGTAGCCGTAGTAATCCCATCCGCTCCCGCTGTAAACCATACCACCAACGACGACCTTATCGCCGTAAACGAAGGGTGTTGAAGCTCCGTATATGTCTGAATCGTTCCAGAGGATTTTACCAGTCTCAGCATCGAGCACGTAGAATCCCGGTTGCCATTTCTCCCAGCCATACCAGTTCGTTACGAAAACCTTTCCGTTTACTATCACCGGCGTAGAACCAACCAATCCACTGAGATACGTTTTCCACTCAAGCTTTGGAATTATCTTAGCGTTTGACGTGAAGTTTCCAGTATGCTGAATGTCCCCTTGAAAAGTGCAAGCGTTTATGGGAGTTGCCGACATTAAAGCCAGAGCGAGCACGACGATCAGCATAACCCTCCCCACTTGAACCACCTCATTTGACTTCAGATAAAAATATTTTGACTTAATAATTTTTCTATTCGACAAAAGCTTAAAACAGCTTAAGTCTATCAGATCCAATGGTTGGCGAAGTGGAAATTGAATTGGCCGGCTTGAAGCTCAAGAATCCATTGATACTCGCAAGCGGGATTTTGGGAAGTTACGCTTCCTCTTTAAATAGAATTGCAAGGCATGCTGGTGCAGTTGTGGCGAAATCCGTCGGCTTAGAAGCGAGGGAGGGCTACAAAAATCCGTGCGTCATAAATTGGCGTTGCGGAATTTTGAATGCTGTCGGCTTGGCTTCTCCTTCTGCAAAGGATTTTGCCGAGGAGCTTTCCAATTTCAAAAAAGATTGCCCGCTCATCGTGAGCTTATACGGGTCGAGTGCTGAGGAGTTCGCTAAACTCGTCAATTACTTTCCTATGGCCGATGCATTCGAACTGAATCTTAGCTGTCCTCATGCGGAAAAGTTGGGTTTGGAAATCGGAAGGGATCCAGATTTGGTTATAGAAATCATAAAGGCTGTAAAAGCGTCAACAGATAAACCTGTATTAGCCAAGCTCTCATTCCACATGGACATAGTTGAAATCGGTAAGGTTTGCGAAGAAGCCAAGGCTGACGGTGTAGTTGCCATAAACACGATAAGGGGAATGGCGATCGATGTAATTAGCAGGAAGCCGATTCTGAGCAACGTGAGCGGAGGGGTTAGCGGAGAGGCGATAAAGCCAATAGCTTTGAAATGCGTTTGGGATCTCTTCGAAGAACTCAGCATTCCAATTATAGGTTGTGGAGGAATAACGAACTGGAAGGATGTCATAGAATTCATCTTAGCCGGTGCAACTGCAGTTCAAATAGGCTCCGCCTTATTTTACAGCAGGCACATATTCAAGAGCTTAGTTGAGAGCTTGAAGTCGTATTTGAGAATTCACGGCGAAGATCTGCAAGATATCATAGGACAAGCTCATAAGACCTAACGCTTTTAAACTCAGTTATATCATGATCGAGCATGTGCATATTCTGCAGGATCGCAAACAAGGAGATAGAGTCTTTCATAGTGTATGAGGATGAAAAGGTAATCGCCTTCTTGGACATCCGTCCGATAAGCAAAGGACACACGCTGGTTATTCCAAAAGAGCACTACGAAAGCGTTTTGGATATGCCGGCAGAATTGGCCAGAGATCTGGCCAACGCTATCAAGATCGTCTGCGAGAAGCTGAAGAGGTTGGGAGCTGAGGGATTCAACATAATAACGAACATAAACAAGGTGGCTGGGCAGGAGATAATGCACGCCCACATCCACGTGATTCCGAGGTATTCTGAGGAGGAATCCAAACCGATAACGTTCGGAAAGCCGATAGAATGCAATTTGGAGGAAGTTCATAAAGCCTTAAAGGATTGACATGAAACTAAAGGGAAAGAGAATAGTTTTAGCAGTTACAGGAAGTATAGCAGCAGTTGAGACGGTTAAGCTTGCGAGAGAGCTTAGGAGAAGAGGTGCCGAAGTAATAGCTGTTATGAGCGAATCTGCAACGAAGATTATCCATCCGAACGCCTTGGAATTTGCAACCGACAATTCCGTGATTACAGAGCTCAAAAGGGCCGAGCATGTCAAGCTGTTGGGTTTGAACGGATCTGCCGATCTCCTTCTGATAGCCCCAGTAACTGCCAACACGATTTCGAAGATCGCCAATGGAATAGCGGACACTCCTCCAACTCTTTTCGCTTTAACGGCTTTAGGCTCGGGAAAAAGGGTAATAGTAGCACCAGCCATGCATAAAGCTATGTTCGATGCACTTGAGGAAAATTTGGCGAAGCTGAAGGCGCTGGGAATCGAGATTGTTCCGCCGAAGATCGAAGAGGGAAAGGCGAAGCTTGCGAGCATAGATGAGATCTGCCTTTTAGTTGAGAAATCCCTCTATTCCAAGGAACTTGCGGGAAAGAAGGTTGTTGTGACTTCTGGGCCTACTTTCGAGCACCTCGATCCCATAAGGTTCATAAGCAACCGGAGCTCTGGCAGGATGGGGAACGAGATAGCCTTAGAATGCTGGAGGAGAGGTGCTGAGGTCGTTCTAATCACCTCCAAACCTCTCGGATATCAACTGCCGAATTTGAGACAGATCGTCGTTAGATCCGTCAACGATATGCTAAAGGCTGTTCTCAATGAGGTATTAGATGCCGATCTGTTCGTCTCAGCTGCAGCTCCTTCGGATTTCGTTGTGGAGATGGCGGAAACAAAGATCAAGACGACTCAGGAGCTTACGATCAAACTAAAGATGGCTCCAAAAATAATAAAGGAGGTTAGAAAGGTCTACGACGGACACATAATAGGATTCAAAGCGGAAACTGGCTTGAGCGATGACGAGCTTATAAAAGTGGCCGAGAACAAGATGGAAGAAGATAAGCTTGAGATGGTAGTAGCAAACGATGTTAAGGAGAGAGGGATGGGAACCGAGGATACAAGAGTAATCGTGATCACCGAAAAGCGGAAAGAGTGGATAGAAGGTCTGAAGAGCGAGGTGGCTGAGAGGATAGTTCAGATATACATCGAAGATTGCCTATGTTCTTCGCTCCAGCAAGCCTAACCTGCTTCTTCTCTCCGTCGATCGATAGAGATCCCCTAAAGTCGGGTTCCTTAGGGGTAAGCATAGCGTTAAACAAGGGAGTGAAAGCTTCTGCCAAACCCTCGGATGAATTATCCATAGTCGTAAACGGCAAAGCTTGGAAATTTCCAACGGTGAAGACGGTTGCAAAGAAGTTGGGATTCACGGGTTCGATCAGAATCGACATGGATCTCCCAGCCGGATGCGGATTCGGAATGAGCGGGGCTTCAGCTTTATCATCTGCCTTTGCCATAAACGAATCGTTGAATCTCAACAGACCTTTCTTCGAGCTGGCGGATCTCGCACACGAGGCTGAGGTTTTGAATAGAACCGGTTTAGGAGATGTTGCAACGCAGTCTTTTGGCGGTGTAGTCGTGAGAAAATCCGCATCATGTCCATCGAGATGTTCCATCGATAGATTCCTCTGGGATCTCGAACTCGATATTCTCGTGATGGGTGAATTGCCTACGGTGCGAATTTTGTCCGAATTCTCGTTAAATGAGATTGCGAAGATTGGAAAATATTGTCTCAAGGATTTTCTAAAGAATCCTACTGTCGAATCCCTCTTTGAGCAAGCCAAGAGGTTCGCCGTAGAAACCGGTCTGATAGAGATCGATTCCGCAATTGAAGATGTGATTGAGGCTGTCGAAAGCGAAGGCGGTTTAGCTTCGATGGTCATGCTCGGAAAGGCTGTATTTGCTCTGAACGGAGGAGTGCTTAGAGAATTCGACGGGATTTATTTAAAAATTAAGATAGATCATTGTGGGGTTAGGTTGTTAGGTTAAAGGCATTTCGCTAATTTTTTATAAGTTAAAGTAGTCATCATCACGGGGGTCTTTTTATGGTTGGAATCTTCGAGCTCGATGAAAAGGATAGGATGATACTTGAAATTCTTGAGAAGAATCCCGAAATATCTCAGAATGAGATTGCGAAGATTGTCGGCTTATCTCAGCCTTCCGTTGGAAGTAGGATAAAGAAGATGAAAGAGCTGGGTATAATAAGCCATGCCTACGGAATAAACATCAAAAACTCTGGTTTATATATTCTCAAGGCGGATATAAAGTGCAAACAGCCAAAGGAATTGCTAAAGCTGTTCAAAGATTGCCCGTTCTTTTTGAATGGTTTTATAGTTGCTGGAAACAGAAATTTGGTGATGATGTTTGTTGGTGAAGATTTGCCGACGCTTGAGGCTATCGTGGATCAGCACATAAGACCGAATCCAGACGTTTACGATGTCGATGTTGGAATAATCGTCCGAGCGGAGAAGGATACAATAATACCGATTAACATAAGGGTCGAAAGGAAAAGTGAAGCTCCTTGCGGTTCGAATTGCAAAGAATGCGACTACTGGAACTACGAACTCTGCTTGGGCTGTCCGATAACTGGATATTACAGAGGAAGGATCTGGAAATAATGCTGAGCAAGATAAAGCACAAAACAACGGAACTTCTGGAACCTCTGACGGATGGACTTGTCAAGATAGGACTAAAGCCAAATCATCTTACTTTTTTGGGATTATTCATCGGTTTTGCATCCGCGATTGCAATAGCCAAAGGACATGCCAAGCTTGGAGCACTGATAATTCTGCTAAGTGGGTTAATGGACGCTCTCGATGGCGCTTTAGCAAGAAACAAGGGATTGGTGACAAAATTCGGTGGATTTTTAGATTCGGTCTTTGACAGATACGTCGACATTGCGATATTTACATCTTTAGGCTTTTACGGCGTCGATTGGTTTTTGGTAATTTTAGCTTTGAGTGGAGCGCTAATGGTGAGCTATACGAGGGCAAGGGCTGAGAATATAATCGATAGATGCGACGTAGGAATTGCCGAAAGGGGAGAGAGAATGATTATACTCGTCTTGGGGCTTCTTACAGGCTTCGTTTGGCAAGCGGTAGTTGTTATAGCCGTTCTTTCTCACATCACCGCTATCCACAGGATCATTCATACCTACCGCAAGTGTTAAGATTTGGATGTCGTTCGCAGAAAGGTGAAGCTTCAGATAGAGATCACAACGAGATGCAACTTGAGTTGCAAGCACTGCGTGAGGAGCTTTTGCAGAATCGAAGAAAGGAAAATGAATGTCCAAAAATTTAAATCGATCGTTGATAGCTTTGATGCAGATAGAATCATCCTCTACGGTTACGGTGAGCCTTTGCTTCATGAAGATCTGAAAGATCTGCTCAGAATTGCCAACACCAGAGCGGAAACGCTGATAGTCACAAATGCAACTCTTAATTTCAAAAAAATTGCTGACTATGTCGACATACTCGGTGTCTCTATCAACTCCGCAAGCGTTCTCAGATCGAAGCTAAATGATGTCGAGGAGGCTTCTAAGCATGCCGACGTTTGGATTTCGACGATTCTGACGAAAGACAACATTTCCGAGCTGTTCGATATCGTATCGTTGGCAAGTGAGATTGACGTTAACGTCATTGCAACTAACTTGAATCCATACAACAAGAATTTGTATGAACAAGCATTATTTGTTGAGCTAAGCGAGAGACCCGTTGATGAATGTCTGAAACACTTCAACAGTCCAGAGGATATTGAGAAATTTTTGGCAGAAGTTTCCAAACTCGATCAAAATTCCCTCGAACTATACAACCAGATGCTCAAAGAGATCGGAAAATATCATCTCAACGTTTCTGGAGTTGCGGAAAGGTGGGAAAGAATAAAGACAGCCAAAAAAGTTAAGATAACGTTTGAGAGGGTAAAGGAGCTTGCAGAATCTTTAGGAGTTTCGCTCGACTTACCCAAGCTGTTTGCAGATGAACTGGAAAGAGCTTGCCCGTATGAGGATGCCGTTTTTGTTAGAGTCGATGGAAAGATCGTTCCATGCTCCGAGTTTGCATACACCCATCCGATGTTCGTTAATCGTCATTCCAAGGTCGTAGTCGAGCAAACTCTCAATGAGGTGTTCGACAAAAAGAGAAAGAACTTGGTTAAAAACTTCCCGTGGTGTGGTGACTGCCAGTTTGCAGACATCTGCTGGTTCGTTGAAGAGAATAGAGACTGCTATGGAAATGAACCCTCATGCAGTGAGTGTCTGGCGAGCGTTGGAATCGTCAGTTGTCTTCTATAGACCCGTTGGGACGTCGATGAATTCAACGTCCAACTCGAACTCCTCCCCAACAACGTTCATGAGCGCTTTTATTCCCAAAGTCTCTGTAGCGTAATGTCCAGCAAAGATAACGTTAATCCCACACTCCTTAGCTAAGTGGTAGGCACCATGTTCAGCTTCTCCTGTTATAAACAAATCCAAACCAATCTCGATAGCTTCAACCAACGCAAAAGCACCCTTTCCCGAAACTGCTCCAACCTTCTCAATTTTTTCATTCCCAAAGTTTAGAATGACCAGATGCTCATTCAGATTGTTCCTTAAAATTTTGGCTATCTCCTCAAGCTTCATGGGATTCTCAAACTTACCGTAGAAGCCGATGGGCTTGCCCTTGTATATTCCAAACTGCCCTTCTGGTTCAATTTCAAGCAATCTTAGAAGTTGAACGTTGTTGCCGATTCTTGGATGTGCATCCAGCGGGAGATGAACCGCATAGAGCGAAATCTCGTTTTCAAGCAAGAACTTGAGTCTTCTCTTCGCTATTCCTCGAACGTAATCGATTCCTCCCCAGATAAGACCGTGATGAACGACTATCATGTCCGCTTTGCGTTTCTTAGCTTCAGCAAAGACATCCATACAAGCATCGACCGCAAAAACGATCTTCTGGACTTCCTTCTTGCCTTCAACCTGCAAACCGTTGTTCGACTTGTCTTCCCATTCCTCTACAGCCAAGAAATCGTCTAAGAATTGAACGATCTCTTCGAGCTTCATAATCTATGCAAGCGATATCTGCTTTATTTTTGTATTGCCAAAAGGCTAATTAATACTAAGAGTTGATTTTGTAATATGGATAAAACGGTTAAATATCTTGGTGGAATCGGATACATACTTCTGCTGGTAGGTCCGCTACTGTCCATCGGTTCGAGTGCTGTGGGAGGTCTATCTTTAATAGGAGTTATTCTTGCGGCGATAGCTTGGATCTTCATGGGAAAGAGCTTAAATGACAAAGTTATGCTGGCGAACGGGATAATGATGATCGTTGGGCCAATACTAACGGCTATAGCGATGTTTGGCATTTTGATTCCGTATCTCCTTCCAGCTACAAACCAGCCGCCAGTAGCTCCAAAGAATCCGGCTATAGTCATTCAGGCTCTGATGTCGGCAATAGCGGTAATACTAATCGTAGGTATCGTCTGCTGGGTTCTGCAGGTGTTGGCACATTTGAGAGCCGGAAACACCTTAGGCATAAGCACTTTTAAGTATTCGGCGTATTGTCAGATCTTCTCGTTCGTTCTCATAATACTGGCGCTGATTTGGATGTTCGGAAACATAGCGGCTATAGTTCCGCTACTCCAAACTCAAGCTACGCGACCAAATCCGGAGCAAATCTTTAAGATATTTGGCCCAACCTTTGGACTGATAGCATTCGGAGGTTTACTGGGAATAGTCTCGAACATACTCTCAGCTATAGCATTCCTAAGCATTGAAGAATAGCATTGCAATTGAATAAAATAAAAATTATTTAATCTTTCTTTCTTCTGAAGTTAGCCCTCAATGAGGGCCTAACCTTCTCAGCGCCTCTTCCTCTTCTCCTAAGGCCTCTTGCCCTTCTTCCGGCTGAGGTAAGTCCTCTAAACACCCTTCCTCTCTTGTTGCAGATCCAGTTGAGCTGAGGATCGGCTTTTATCGCCGGATGATCCCTGTCGACCAAGATAACTTCGAACCACTTGTATCGTCCATCTTCTCCGACCCAGTAAGAGTTGAGAACTTCCATGTTCGGATACCTCCTTGCCGCCCTCTCCTCAGCGATCCATTGGAGATTCTTCTTTGGAGTTCTCCTGTTCACCATTAGATTCTTGCTTTTTCTTCCCTTGTTCGGTCTTGTTGCTCTCCTTCCGCCCCTCCTAACTCTGACCCTAACAACTATGATTCCCTGCTTAGCTTTGTAGCCAAGAGCTCTCGCCCTATCCAACCTCGTCGGGCGATCGATTCTAACAACAGCTGGTTCTCTTCGCCACTTCTGCAATCTTTCCCACATCAGCTGACCAACGTAACCTTCCCAAGGTCTCTTCCAAGCTTCTCTGATGTAAGCATACATTGACGATGCCATCTCTTAAGCGTTTTAACTAAGGTTAATAAATGTTGTGTCAATCGATTTTTACAATTCTAATTGAGTTTAAAAGGATCAAGCTTGGATTCAACAGCCATGAATTTAATAATGTTCATATAATTTCGGAGAAAAAGGTTGACCCCCTTTCTGCTTTTTATATTCATAGAACGAAGGAAGCTTTCAATCCTATTTTAGTCTGATTTAATCAGTGCCATTATCAACTCTTACCAACTCTACAACATCATCTTTCAATCCTATTTTAGTCTGATTTAATCGACACATAGACGTAAACATACATGCTTAACAAAGCTTCTTTCAATCCTATTTTAGTCTGATTTAATCCACAAGGGGGATTTATCACGATTTGTCATTTTTGATCACTTTCAATCCTATTTTAGTCTGATTTAATCTGCTTGATGAGTCCATCACAGAACACATCAACAACATTCTTTCAATCCTATTTTAGTCTGATTTAATCACAGTAGAAAAGCAACATCACGTCATGGAATATCAAGCTTTCAATCCTATTTTAGTCTGATTTAATCACCAACAGACACGGCATATCAAGCGGTATCGATTACATCTTTCAATCCTATTTTAGTCTGATTTAATCTCCGTTAACATCAACCCACCACATGGCTACTCAACCAGCTTTCAATCCTATTTTAGTCTGATTTAATCATTGGTAGTGTTACAGTTGGTTCGACATCATATCATTACTTTCAATCCTATTTTAGTCTGATTTAATCTGTCCTTAACCGGGACTAATTCCTTACCAACCAAGTTCCTTTCAATCCTATTTTAGTCTGATTTAATCCTTTACCTGTTTGTAATCTAACCTGTCTTCTTTGATGAACTTTCAATCCTATTTTAGTCTGATTTAATCCTGGTGCAGGGATGACTGTGTATTTTACAATGTGTACTTTCAATCCTATTTTAGTCTGATTTAATCAATGGATCGTGTCCATACTTTAAACGTGTGTGAGTGAGCTTTCAATCCTATTTTAGTCTGATTTAATCTGTGTGAAAATTCCATCGTGTGGAGCGTCTATGTTGACTTTCAATCCTATTTTAGTCTGATTTAATCACTATTTAAAGTGTAACAGCTTTGAACATAAGACACTTTCAATCCTATTTTAGTCTGATTTAATCAGTATCAAAATATGTTTCCGAGAGGTTCAGCAAATTCGCTTTCAATCCTATTTTAGTCTGATTTAATCCTTGGTATTACTATGCTCATTTTCAGATATAAGCTTTTCTGAATTGAGTTTTTATTTAAATACCATCTGATAATCCCAATAGTGCCAATCGTTTATAACTATACCAGATCTGATAGCACCGCTTTTATGCGAATTTAATTTGCCGTCGGAGACTGAATCACAAAATTCTACAAATTCTGCAGAGTAGAAATGTCGAACACCTATCACGCGAATGGAAAAAATCTTACACGACCTCGAACAAAAATAGCTTTAATTAATAAAAATAATTGAAAGATTCAATCCCAGATGCCTCTATCGAACTGCTAATAAAATTTTACGAGCTCTAAAATCTTCTTTGCCGTCAAAAATCAATCTCGTCAGGGATAATACATCATACAATTCCTATGAATGGAGAATCAAAACCTTCGAAAAGCTTTAATTTTCGAGTGATAATAATTACTTATGTTCATCAATGAAATGTATATTAGAGGAACTCAGGTGAACTATTATTTTGTTTGTAAAACTAAACTTTGGCTTTTTAGTCACAACATGAACATGGAGAACGAGAGCGACCTCGTAAGATTGGGTAAACTTCTACACTTGGACGTTTTCGAGAGGGAGCAGAAGGAGATCCAACTCGGATCCATCGCGATAGATGTCGTTAAGAGAGGTGAGATCTTAGAGATCAGAGAAGTGAAAAGATCAGACAAACTCGATAAGGCTCACAGATATCAGACGCTCTACTACCTTTACTACCTTAAAAGGCTCGGAATTCCAGCAAGAGCCGTTCTATCGTATCCGAAAGCAAAGAAAAACGTCGAACTTGAGCTTAGCGATGAGATCGAAGCTGAAATCGATAGAATTCTCAAGGATATCGAGGAGATATGCAAGGGAAAGATGCCAAAGCCTGAATATAAAGGACAGTGTAGAAAATGCGCCTATTTCGAATTCTGCTTCTCGTGAGGTGTTTTCATGAAGAGGAAGAACTACTACATAGTTTCCGATGGCAAGCTGATCAGGAAGGAGAACACCCTCTACTTTGAAAACGAGAATGGAAGGAAGCCTATCCCAATAAACTCGATCTATTCGATCTACGCTTTGGGATCGCTGAGCATAACCTCCAAAGCCATTACGATGCTTGCAGGAGAAGGCATATGTATCCACTTCTTCAACAGGCACGGATTCTACGTCGGAAGCTTCTATCCTCGCGAGACGCTCATTTCCGGCGACTTGGTGATAAAGCAGGTTGAGCACTACCTCGATGAGGAGAAAAGGCTTTATTTGGCCAAAGCTTTCGTCAAAGGGGCTATTCAGAACATGCGGAGAGTTTTGGCAAGCTACAAGCTCGATGTCGATTTTGACAAAGCTTTGGAAGAGCTCGGAAGATCTGAGAAGATCACCGAAGTGATGGGTTGCGAGGCTTTGGCGAGACAGAGCTATTATTCTGCATTCGACTCAATACTCAAGAACTTCGAGTTCGAAAGCAGATCGAAAAGACCGCCGAAGAATGAGGTGAACGCTATGATGAGCTTCGGCAACTCTCTGCTCTACGCGACCGTTCTTTCCGAGCTCTACCACACTCAGCTCAATCCGACCATTAGCTACCTGCACGAGCCGTTCGAGAGGAGATTCAGCTTGGCTTTGGACATCGCGGAGATCTTCAAGCCATTTATAGTCGACAGAACGATCTTCTATCTCGTAAACAAGGGGATCATGAAGCCAGAAGACTTCAATAGGGACTTCGACGGAGTTCTGCTCAGCGAAAGCGGAAAGAAGAAGTTTCTCAAGGCCTACAACGAGAAGCTTGAGAGCACGATTAAGCACAGACAACTGAAGAGGAACGTTTCCTATCAGAGGCTCATAAGGCTTGAATGCTACAAGTTGGCTAAGCATCTGCTTGGAGTTGAGAGATACAAGCCTCTTGTGATCTGGTGGTAGCATGTATGTTATCGTAGCCTATGATGTGAACGTTGAGCGAGTGAACAGGGTCAAGAAGTTCCTGCGGAGGTATCTGAACTGGGTTCAGAATTCCCTCTTTGAAGGAGAGCTAAGCGAGGCTGACTTGGAGGAGGTCAAGATGGGTCTGAGGAGGATAATAGACGAAGACGAGGACATGGTTGTAATCTACAGGCTGAAGAGTGAGAAGGCTATGAAGAGGGAGATAATCGGATATGATAAGAGCGGAATCGATGAGATAATATAATTACCATATAATTTCAGCTCCGAAGGCTTGTGCGACAAATGAGATGTCCTTACCACCTGTCACGATTGGCAAGCCTTTTTCGAGTGCAAGAGCTATAGATGTTGCGTCGGATGTCGATAACCTTCTGTGTTTTAATTTTGGATGTTTCTTTAGTAGTTCGTCGCCCTTCACCTTTATGAGGCTGGCTTTTAGTGCGAGCTTAGGTGTGAGTTCTTCAACTTCGAAGTAGTAGCTTACGAACTCTAAAAACTCTTCCTCCGATGCAAACGGTATTTTGCCTCTCCTCCAATGATATGCCAATTCGTAAACGAGCAGGTAGTGGATTACACCTTTCACACTCCCTTTTCTCACGCCGTCGAGAATGTCCCTCGCACGCTTTGGAATCTCTCCAGTGAAGTAAGATATGATAGCGTAAGTGTCGACTACAACCTTCTCAGCCATTCCTCCTCAGCCTCATCAAGCTCTCTTTCAGCATCTTCGGCGTTTATCTTTACCCCTCTCTTTACAATCTCCTCCCAAAGATCCTTCTTCCTTATGATTATTTTATCCCCCTCCAACCTCACTTCCACCGGAGATCCCTCCTGTATTCCAAGTGCTTCTCGCACATCCTTTGGTATTACTATCACACCTTTCTTACCAATCCTCACAATCTTACTCTTCATAGCTTCTAACACGTTCTTAAGTTTAAAAAATGTGTGGATTCGGAGTGAAGATTTCATGTCTCTTTGGCTGAAAAAGTGATGATTCTTGGTAGAATTGAGGTTCTTTCTGCCTAAGCAAGGCACTGTTGCTAACGTTTAGCGGAAAGGGTAACATACTATCGTAACGTAATACGTGTATGCCCGTAATAAGTGCTAGAGTCGATGATGAGCTGAAGAAGAAAATGGATAAATACAAATATATAAATTGGAGTGAAATTATAAGAACAGAAATTGTAAAGATTATCGGGAGACTCGAAGGTAGAAATATCGCAGAAGCTTTGCTAATAAATGAAAGATTAAGGAGAAGATTGACAACAAGATTGGAGGGAAAGAAGATTTACGACGCATCTTACATCGCTTTAGCCGAAGAGCTGAAGGCCAAGCTTTACACGGCTGACGAAAAGCTGATAAGAAAAGCAAATATCGATTTTGTAAAACACATTTCTGAGTTCTAATTTTTATATTGTATTCTAATTCTTTCAGAACTTTCTCAATCTTTGGCTTTAGCTCTTTGAGATGCTTTTTAGCAACCGTCCAAACGATTCTTAAATCAACACCAAAGTAACCGTGAATGATTATGTTTCTAACAATTTTCCTCCAAGGAACTTCCTTGTATTTTGAGCGGATGTCTTCGGGTATGTTCTTTACGGCTTCACCTATTATTTCGAGATTTCTAATTTACAGCATCGACTACTAACTCATTTTTAATGAAATCTTCGAAGTCCATGTTTTTCGTATATCTTTCGATCTTTTCAATGCACTCCAAGATGTCGTAAAGAAACAATCTAACGTCTCTCTTAGACATAAACGACTTCCTCTTTTATGTATTTCCAGAGTAAGGGTTTTCTGACGACTCCACCTTTTGGGGCTAAATCTACTCTTACACCCAAAATCTTCTCAAGATATTCTTTAAGATCGACTATCTCCCAGCCTATTGGTCTTTCAAAATCGACCAAAATATCTACATTGCTGACTTCAGTCCGTTCGTTTCGAACGTAAGAACCGAATATACCGATTTCTTTTACTCCAAATTTCTCCTTCAGATATTCTTTGTGTTTTCTTAGAGTTTCCTTAATTTCCTCCAGCGTTTTCATTGGTTAAGACTATACTCGATAGTTGATAAGGGTTGGGGGTTTCAAAGTACATTCTTTATCCTATGGTTTTAAGAATTTCTAATTAGCGAAATAACGTTTATCTTATTGAATTTCAAGAATTTTCCAATTCTTACCTTTTTTAGCCTTAGCTTTGAGGAGATAATACTTTCTTTCGAAAACGTTTTTGCCTGATTTACCTGAATACGGATTTATCTGTTCAAACTTTGCCGATTTACTTAGATCTTTTACCGGATAAACAATAAAATGGTCAGAACTTGCAATAGCTTTCGTAAACTCTTCGCTCGTGATAGCCTTAATTGCGTTTTTTGGAGGTTCTTCAACGAACTCTACGCGTTTGACGTAAACTATTGAATCTCCAGAACCAACATATCTTAGCGCGTTGAAATAATCGACTACACTATCTATATCTCCACCGCTAATGAATAATTTAACGTCTTCTGGGAAAAAGACGTATTCTCTAACACAAAATGTGCTTTCAAATGAAGGTAGCAGACCTTGCTTGTATTTTTCTTTATCTACTTTGGTTTTTATTCCTCTTTTCTTAAGCCTTTTTATAAAAACAGAGTTAATCGCAATTTGCTTGGGTGGCACTATTCTTATTTCGGCATCCCGCACGGCGTAAAATACACACTTTCCTTCCGCAACATCCCCGGTAGTTCTTATGGCCGTTGCCACCACTGCGAGTTTTATGGAAGAGGGACTCGGCAGTGGAACGCTTAAAGCGTATTGGGATGAGTAGTCCGGAATTCTGTAAGAAAAAAAGGATGGAAAGTGAACTAACAAACAAACCCACTTCATTACTTCCCACCTATTTCTATCTTATATGGTTCTTTTTTAATCAGATCATTTATTTTTTCTATAAACTCTGCGAGACTGTTAAACTCAATAACTTCTATTATTCTATCTTTAGATTCCGAGCTTTCGGCCAGAGATTTATTGATTGTTTTTATTTCCTCAATATAATTATCCTTTAATGGAGAAATTACTGGCACAGGAACGGGTTTTGTCGAATAGACTATAACGCCTTCGAAGTCCTCAATGTGCGGTAATCGAGTGGCGGTCATGGCACCTTCTGGACGGGAAAAGATAAGCTGATATGCCTTTAACGCAATTTTGTATCTTCTCGTCCTTGGGTCGTCATCTGCATCGTAGGTGTATTTATCTTGCCTAGTCTCGTTTAATCCAATTCTCCAAGGCTGGAATAACGAAACTATTGCGTAAATACCGGAGCGTGTCGGGCGGTGATAAACCATTTGTGTTGAGGTTTCACCTTCTTGATCTTCTTTACTCTTCTTCTCTCCGGGAGCGTGTCTTGCGTGGGTGTGAATGTCTCTATAAACCTCAGGTATTCCGAGTGCCCATCCAAATTCTATCGTTGACTTTCTCGAAACAGTTGGTTTTTCAAGAAGGAATCCGTGAACATCGCATATGTCACATGTTTGTAAAGCCTTTTGCAAAGCGTCTTCACCATTTTGGACTTTAACTTTTCCTGTTTTTACAGCAAAGTTAAACTTCTCTGGGTTTAACACCTTACAAGCATCGCATAGGTTGTTTTTGTCGCTTAAGATCCACATGAACTTAGTATGGATGTGCTTTAACATCTCTCCAGAAATTCCGTCGGTCGTTACAGCTTTTTTTGTATTCGGATCTATTATTCTAATACTTCTCGGTTCTGTAACGTTTCCGACCGTTCCCTCGTTGTTCAGGCTATGTAATTGCCATACAGCTCTACCTAAAATAGCTACTTCATAAACCTTTTCACTCATTCACTCCACCTCCTGAGATTCTTTTTTAGTTTCACTCTCACTTCTAACAAGAGCATAACTGATGAGTGCTGCTCTAATCGGTTTTACTCCGTATTTATCAACCAAATTCATGAGCTCTTCAAGGTCTTTCTCGCTAAGTCGGCTGAGTTCTTTACCCATGTAGCCCTTTCTTGCCGTAGTTTCATATCTTCTTAAAAATTTCTTTATAACTTCTAAAAATTGTTCCTTAGTTTCAACGTATTCTAACTCTACAAGAGATGCGTAGTCGTCTCCTATTCTAAGTGCTTTTCTCAATGCTCCTCCAAAGTTCTTTATAGCTTCACATCCAAAGATGTCTCCAAGCTTAAATTCTGACAATGTTTACCACCTCCTTCAAAACGCTACTTTCATAACCTCCAAACTTTATCCTGTTCTTGTCAAGCTCATTTCTTAAATGGAATTTGATATATCTCTCATAATTAAACAGACTGGGATTTGCTATAAATTCTGCCAAAGCAACTGGCAGATCTTCGTATCCCTTCCTAAAAGCTGTCTGCTCAAATATATCTGCCCATTTATTAAGCACTTCTTTTGCTACACTTGATTCTGCTATCTGATGCAGAAAATCAAGAGGGAAAATTCCTCCCGTTAATGGTTTCCACTGGTTCCCTGTTTTTGTCATTACACCGTATATCAAAGAACCAAACTTCGGTGCAAACTTACCTCCTTCTTTTACTTTAAGTTCTTCTAGAACTAAGTTTACGGCTATCTGCGCTATCGTTGAAAACCAACCTGCTTTGTGCATTCCTTTAATCGCATCGTTTACTCTTTTTCTAATTTCCTGCAAGTGGAGAATTTTAGTTTTTATAGGAGTTGGAATGGTAAAAATTAACTCCTTACTCGAGCTTTTCCAGACTGTCGCGTTGACGTGTCCGAGTGCGGATAGAATGAAATCTTCTGTAGAAACCTTTATAGATGAACCTTCGGAATACTGTTTTTTCAGTAAAATCATATCCCTTACTCCTTTTGTTGCCGCCAACTCCATGGATTGGTAAAGAGTTTCAGAGCCACTACCTATGATTGCTGGTGGTTTTAATTCTTTTGAGTGATCTAAAATGTCTTTAATGAATTTTAAATCATTCAGAAACTCAGTAACCTTCTTTTTCGTGTTTTCTCTCTGCTTTCTTCCAATCGTTACCAAAGTCCTGTCCCAAACTTGATCATCACCCAAAAATCGATGAATTTGATCTATTCTATCAAAATTTAGCTCTCTTTTCGATTCTATTAAATAAAAACCACCCATGTCACTTACTATCGCTTCTCCGCTCAGTGTATGCACGATTATACCCAATCCATACGCTCTCGAAACATCGAAAAATTCCCAGCCACTCTTAGGTAGAAAATAACGATTCATAACCGACACCTCCCGTAGCGAGCCTATCAGATATTCTTATCAATTTAGAAAGTAATCCGTAGAGTCTGTAGGCTTCGTTCTCGTCTATTAAATCCAAATAGGTAAAATCGAGCTTTCCAGAGGAATCGTGATCTATGATTAGATCTTTTGGAACATCCCATACCTTTTTGACGAATTCGTAAAAATTAGAAATTAGTTTATACTTTCGATATTCTCTTGCCCACGGTGCGTGATGATGAGCAATGGCCAAGTAGAACGCTTTAAACAAACCCTCATCATCGAATAAGTTTTCCAGATATGGTTGCAAAGATCTCGCCGAAACCGTTGCGTGAGGAGGTAATCCTCCAACATCGCTATCCGAGTGAGCTAAAGGCTCCTTGCCATTCCATCCAACTTTCTCCTGCCAATATATGTTCAGCTTACCCAAGTCATGTAATGAGGTTATGCACCTGATTAGGTCTGCGAACTCGTCGAAATCGTATCCAAAATGCTCAGCGAACTTTTCGATAGCATAGTGATAACGGGGAATTAAGTAGCAATCGAGCACGTGCAACGTTTTTCTTGCGTGTTCAACCCACGTTTCTCTTTCAATTCTGAACTCTATCTTTCTTTCAGCATTATTAATTCTTTCAACAGGTTCGAAAGATTTGATGGCGTTGGGAGCGTATTTGTCAAACACAAGCCCGAGTTCGGGTGAATAACAAACACCACCTAAAACGTATAATTCAAACGGTATTATATCCTCAGAATCCTCAACCGGCTTCAAAACATATTTACTTTCGTAATCGTCCAATATCGGATTTTCTGTTAGCTTGTATATTTTAGCATCCAATTCCATAAGCTTCTTGAATTTACCTCTCAATACCCATGCGTCAATCCTTATTCTTGGCAGGGTTAGGACATCTTCTGGATTTAGAGATTCCGGATTTTCGTGTAATGTTACATCGCACGAAAATACCTCTCTGACGTTTTGTTCAACTATCGGCTTACTACCCTCATAAACAGCCTTTGAAAGTTCTCCAAGCCTTGTCCAAAAGAATGATGAATCTAAAAAGTATTCAAAGTAACCTGAAAGGATTTTGTTAACGAGCTCCACTTCGGTTTGCCAGTCCAGTGTGAAGTTATCTCTACGATTTATCTCGGAAATCGTGCTTTCGACGAGCTCTTTTAAATACGGAGCGTAGGGATTTCTTACATCCTTGGGTAATCCAAAGACGTGAAATTCGCCTTTGCCACCCCATCTCGCACACCTTCCAGCTCTCTGGATCAACGCGTCAATCGGAGCAACTTCTGATAAAACGACGGGTGAAGAGATGTCCATCCCAACTTCTATCACCTGAGTGGATATTACAATACCTTCTCCTCCACCGTTTTTACCGAAGACATCTTCAATCGCTTTTTCCTTTGAACTTCTATCTTCCTCAAGAAATCTGGAATGCAAAAGGATTACCGGGCAATTTACCTTCTCTTTCAATTCCAGATACAGTTTCTGTGCGCGTTCGACGGTGTTGACAACAACAGCAAGTTTAGGTTTGCTCTCAGCTTCTTTTTTAATCGCATCGGCCGTTAACTCTTCGTTTGTTCTGTTTATTAGTTCTACTTTTCTGTTTTTTCTCGATTTGATCTCCGATTCATCCTCTACGTCTATGATCTCAACTCTGCCACCGTTCTTTTCTATCCTCTCTTTCATGCTCTCTATAAAAACATCCGGCAATGTGGCAGACATTATGAGCGAGGGAAAGCCCAACTTCGCCGACTGCATAGCTATTGCAATTGCCGTTTGAAGCCCCTTTTCTGGATGGAGAGTGTGAACTTCATCGAAAACTGTTAGAGCTGATGCAACACCGCCAACGAATATGTTTCCCCATCTCTTCGGCATGCTTAACGGAACGCTTAGGTATGCTCCGGCAGTCTGATCAATCGTAGTGACAATTATATCTTCTTCAAAAAGGCTACTCGTAGCTTTTTTGCCGTGATGAATAGCGACTCTCAGCTTTTTAAAAGACGCGTATTTTACCGCTCTTTCACCTATACTCTCCACCAAAGTTCTGGTTGGGAGGGAATAAATTAGCTGTGGAGGTAGATAATCGTTAATACCACATATAAATGGAATTAAAGCTATTTCCGTTTTTCCAGAACCTGTAGGTGCTCTAACAATAAGAGATATATTCTTCTCCATTAATTCCATAGCTCTTTTTTGGTAATAGTATGGTCTGTTTTTTGTAAGCTTTCTAAATATTTCTATCATACCACTTTCACCATCCCGAACCCCATGCTATTCCTCTCCCCAAACCCCGCCTTGTAACCCAGTTCGAGCAACTCCCTACTACCCTTGGCTAAGAAAACCATTTCAACGCAACGATGGTATGTGTTCTTAACCCTTATACGCTTCGGCTTAATCTTGAGCGGTTTTACCTCAAGCTCGCAGTCGGAAGGCTCTTCTCCGTGTAATACAACAAATTTCCTAACCAAATTCCTCCTCAGGTTCTCGTAGAACTTAGGATTGTCCGGATAGAGGTCGTAAGTCCTTCCATCCCTCACAGTCGTAACGCTTATCGGAGATAGGGTCACGAACTTAGCCTTTTCTCCAATCTCGTGTTCTCTAACAACCCTAACCTCAGAAACAGCGAATTCTGCACCTCCTATCCTAACTTCCGGCTTTTTGAGCAAACCATCAACGAAAGCCGTTGCAACTTCAGCCTTTGGCGTTGAGAAGTAGAAATGCACGGTATCGGATTCGATAATCATCTTCTCCCCAGCTATCCTAAACCTCCTCTCCGGAACCATCAGCTTACTGAAAGTCCAGAACTTTATCCCCGGCTTATGAAGTTCGAGCGAAAGGGAAGGATCGCTCCTTTGAATGCATCGGTAGATCAGGCTTGCGATGTGATAGGAGTGGTTAAGATCGATCACAGTCGAATTTAACCTTTTGAGTTCGATGCGAATCCGCATTAAATAATCTGCTCAATGGATAAGATTTAAACTTTATCCCTAAATACATGATTGACCTACCGTATCAATAAAAAATTTATATTTAACGACAAAATTTCAGCAAAATGTCATAAAATCCCAAGCGAAATCATCACCATGCTCTACGAACTGCTCAAGTCGAAGAATGCTCAGTTTTACATTCAGCACTCTGGAGACAACAACTTCTACTACGCTACGAAGTTCAGGATTCCGAACTCAGCATTCTATTTCGTCGGAATCGATGGAACGGATCTTCTGGTCGTTCCGGAGATGGAGAAGAACAGAGCTTCGAGGGAGAGCAAGGTGAAGGAAATAGCTTCCCTAACAGATTTGGGTTATCACGAAAGGCTTAAGGAGCTTAAAGATTCAAAAAGAGCTCTTGCTCAAACGTTAATCGAGCTTCTGAAAACGCATAAGGCTAAGAAGATTTTGATTCCACCGAACTTTCCATCCTTCTTAGCTCTGGAATTTCTGAAATATTTCGAAGTTGAGGTCGTTGAAAACCCCTTCCTTAAGATGAGGGCTGTGAAGAGCAACGATGAGATTGAGAAGATTAGAGACACGAGCGTTGCGATAATCGAGTCGTTTAAATTAGCTTTGGAACTGCTTAAGAAGGTCAGGGATTGTGATATGCTCAGAAATGAGATCGAAACGTTCCTATTTAGCAGGGGCTACCTCGCTCAAGATACGATCGTCTCATCTGGAAAGCTCTCGGCTGATCCTCATTTCATAGGGCACGGAGAGATTAAAGAGCACGTAATAATCGACATATTTCCTAAAAGCAGAAAACACCACTATTATTCGGATTTCACGAGAACGGTGATATTGGACGACTGCCCCGAAATTGAAGAGATGCTAGACACTGTAACTGAAGCTCAGCAGAAAGCCATATCTATGATAAGAGAAGGAATCACCGCTAAAGAAGTTCATTATACGGTCTGCGATGTTCTTGAAGAGAGGGGATACCACACGCTGAGGAAGAAATACAGGGAGGGTTTCATCCACTCAACTGGGCACGGAGTGGGTTTGGACATACATGAAGAACCAAGGATATACGAGAACGAAGACGTGCTGAGGGCTGGAATGGTATTCACGGTCGAGCCGGGGCTCTACTATAGGAAGTGGGGTGGTGTCAGAGTTGAGGATGTCGTCGTTGTCAGAAAGCACGGATGCGAAGTTCTGACAGAATTTCCAAAGAAGATCGATTTGAGGAGGGTATAGTATGGACAGGATAGCTGTAGTCGATCTATCGAAGCGTGAAATTAAGGTAAGAGAACTGAGCAATGATGAACGATACTTTATAGGCGGAAAGGGCTTGGGGTTCAAGATCTTGAACGACAACTTGAGGAAAGATCTGATAGTCTTCGCAGTTGGACCTCTTACCGGCTTAAGACTCAGCGGACTTTCGAGGTGTGAAGCTGTCTTCGTATCTCCACTGACGGGATTCGTTGCGGATTCATCCTGTGGAGGTTTCTTCGGAAGAGAACTGAGAAGAGCGGGCTACTTAGCTCTGATTCTGCAAGGTAGATCGGAAAAACCCCTTTACATCAAAATCGAGGACGAAAGCATAGAGATCTGCGATGCGGACTGGCTTTGGGGAAAGGACACATTTGAGACTGAGGATTTACTTAAGAAGGAGTTGGGTAGAGGTTACCAGATAGCTTCGATCGGACAGGCTGGAGAGAATCTGGTCCGATTTGCCTGCATAGAACATGCAAAGGGGAGGGAGTTTGGGAGATGCGGTGGAGGAGCTGTGCTGGGAGCTATGAAGGTCAAGGCTATAGCTGTCAAAGGCTCAGCTGATTTGGAGGGTAGCGTAGTGAATTACGATAAATTCCGCGAGCTCAGAGAGGATTTTGAAAGCAGGCTGGATATTTTGGAGGGGATATCCAAATATGGAACGCCGAAGATGATTCTGCTTACGAACGAGCTTGGGGTTTTGCCCACAAGATACTGGCAAAAGGGTAGATTCGATTCAGACATCTTCGATGACGTAGTTAGACTTTATGCTAAGAAGAAGGCATGCTTCGCATGCAAGGTTGGATGTGCCAAGATTTCGAAGTTTAACGGCAAAGAAGTCGAAGGACCGGAATACGAGACACTCTTTGCATTCGGGAGTCTCTGCGGTGTGAGAGATGCCAAGGTCATTGCCGAAGCAAACTTGTTGTGCGATAAATTCGGGATGGATACGATATCCACTGGAAACATCATAGCGTTTCTGTTCTATCTCAGCGAGAAAGGGCTTATTGATGAAAAATATGTGTTTGGAGATGGAAATACCGTGCTCGATCTGATCAGGAAGATAGCTTTCAGATGTGGTATTGGTGATAAGCTTGCGGAAGGCGTTAAGAGATTCGCCGAATCGCTCGGAGTCGAAGGCGTTCACGTTAAAGGTTTGGAGCCTCCCGGTTACGATCCTCGTGGACTCATGGGTGTGGCTTTGGGTTATGCAGTCAGCTACAGAGGAGCCTGTCACATAAAGCACTGCATCTACAGACCGAATCTGTCGGGCGGTTTGGACAGATTCAAGTCGGACAAGCAGGCGGAGACCCTTATTAGGCTTGAGAACTTCTACGGCTTTACGGACTGTCTCATAATCTGCAGATTCTTAACTCTACCGGAGATAGGTCCTCTACATGAAAACGATGTTGTGGAGCTTTATAATGCTGTAACTGGGCAAAATCTGAGCGTCGAAGGAATGTTGAGGATAGGTGAGAGTGTGATAAAATTGGCAAGGGATATAAACGTTCGCTTGGGTTTGAAGAGGGAAGACGACTACTTACCAGAGTTCTTCTTCAAAGTTCCGACCGAGAACGGCGTTGTAGATAGAAAATCGTTTGAAAAAATGCTTGAAGAATACTACAAGCTGAGAGGTTGGAAATAGATGTCTTCTCACAAAAATTTTAAATTATGGTAAAGATAATCGTCGATTGGAGTAGTATTTCTGAAGATATTTTGAAAGAGTTGATAGAGGAGAGCGTTGAAGAAATATTGACGCTATGTAAATCCAAAGAGAAGGCATACGCGTATCTACTCAATTTGAAACTCCAACCTCATGCAGAAGTTTACTATCGCTCAGGGCAGTTGATCCTCAGAAGACCTCCAAGGAGGACTATTCCGACGTCCAATACTCAACTCGAACTGATTATGAAAAGATTTCTCGAAGATCTCGGATTCACCGACTACGAGTTCCAATACGAAGTTAAAGGATACATACTCGACTTCGCGTTTCCAGATATCAAGCTCGCGATAGAGGTTGGACATGTTAAATGGCATCCCGAAGAAAGGGACAAGAGGAAGGAAAAGGCACTTTTAGACTGGAAGATCCTTTGGTTCAATGTTGAAAGTCCAAAAGAGTTGCTGGAGCATGAAGAAGAGATAAAAAGATCTATCATGAAAGAAGTCGAGAGGCTAAGACGGAATTAAATAGCCTTCAAATTGAATCAAAAACTCTCCACGATTCTTCTAATAGCCAATATATCGAGTCTGCTCTGAGGTTTTAAAAGCCTTTTACGTGGATCTAGGAAGATGATGTTCTGCCTAACCGCCCATTCTACCTCCTCACTTATCCTATCGCATTCGATGATATCTTCATCTACGAATTTTTTGAATAGCTTCAACACACCCTCGAACAGCCTCGCATCTTCGTCCTCCAACCTTCTTAGAGAATACAGAATGACACTTAACCTCTCCTCCAACAACTCTTCGCAGAACTTCCTTAGATCACCTCCACCGGCTTTAACCTTCACCGCTTCGACGAGATATATCGGCTTACCGCCAAAGTATTGCCATACGAGTTCGATCTCCTCCTCACTAAACCCGTATTTTCTTAGGAATCCCTTAGTAGT
>Ga0256842_1000409_pt1 | contig 37767 bp, 36 predicted proteins | sample 4559240metaG_FD_185973 | JGI IMG/M metagenome (GOLD analysis project Ga0256842, IMG submission 185973) | Hydrothermal vent microbial communities from Guaymas Basin, Mexico - 4559-240 | ecosystem: Environmental > Aquatic > Marine > Hydrothermal vents | place: Mexico: Guaymas Basin | collected...
TTAAATCAGGAGAATCTTTAAGTATGGCTAACAGAGTTGAATCTTTCGAAATAGAACGAAAATTTTTATAAATGAAAAACATAAACATTGATTCAAGAGAATAAGTTCTATCACGACCCATTGTTTTGTAATAAAGATTATAAAATGAGTCAGGAATAATATCAGTAAAAGAGATAAAATTTTTGAATAATTCAAAGTAATTACTTGAATTATCAGTAAGAAATTTACGAGTTTCTTTGTTGATATCAAAAAAAGAAAGTTGATAAAAGTTTGACATAGTTTTCTCCTTTCATGGGAATTTGTTTGTTATTTGTTGATATATAGATACTCATATTGGAGGAAACTATTCAAAATAAATGAAAGAAAGTTGCTGATTGCAATGGGTTGTATAGTTTTGCAATTAGCTAAATGTATTGATATTAAGGAGGAAAATTATGGATAATGAAAAATCTTTAGTTCTTATTAAACCAGATGCAGTAAAAAAGAAATTAATTGGAAGAATAATTCAGATGTATGAAGAGAATGGGTTAATAATTGAAGACATGTATATGACAGAAGCTAATTTAGAAACTTTAGAAAAGCATTATGAAGAGCATACTGAAAGAGACTTTTTTAAACCGTTATTATCTTTTATGACAAGTGGACCTATATGTGCGCTTTTGGTGTCAGGCAGTAATGCTGTGAAAGTGATAAGAGAAATTAATGGTGCAACAAATCCTGCAAAAGCGAGACCAGGTACAATCAGATATTTATTTGGTACTAGTGTGCAAAATAATGCTGTTCATGGTTCTGCTAATATAGAAGATGCTCAAAAAGAACTTAAAATATGGTTTAATTTAGACTAGTATCGTAAATGCTATTGTAATACTTTTGTAATATATTGTTGCGAGTCATCAAAAGTCATGATATAATTCTTGTAATGTTAAAATAATTTAACATTTAGTGAATATAAAAGGAGGCTAGGAAAAATGGAAAATATGAATAACAATTTACCAGAAAGAGACGGGTTTGCGTCGAAATTTGGTATTATAGCTGCAGCAGCAGGTTCTGCAATCGGTTTAGGTAATATTTGGAAATTCCCTTATATTACAGGTATTTATGGTGGTGCCGCATTTATTATAGTTTATTTGGTATGTATTACTCTTATTGGTGCACCAGTTATGTTATCAGAATTTACAATTGGTCGTAAAGCTCAAAGAAATGCAATTGGTTCTTTCAAAAAAATAGCTCCAAATTCACCTTGGTTTATAACAGGTTGGATGGGCTTTTTAGCTGCATTTTCAATTTTATCTTTTTATGGTGTAGTTGCAGGATGGTCTTTAGACTATATTGTAAGTGCTATAATGAATAAGTTTGCTACTATGGGACCTGATGAAATTGGTGGACACTTTGGTGGATTAATTAGTTCCGCTTGGAGACCAATATTCTGGCAAGTGGTATTTATGGCTATGACTGCTGGAGTTGTATTAGGTGGGGTTAAAGATGGTATTGAAAAATACGCAAAAATATTAATGCCATTATTATTAGTTATTATTGTAATTTTGGATATTCGTGCTGTAACACTTCCTGGATCTGGAGCAGGAGTTAGTTTCTTATTAAAACCAGATTTTACAAAAGTTTCAAGTGAAGCAATATTATCAGCTCTTGGACATGCATTCTTTAGTTTATCTTTAGGTATGGGTACTATGATTACTTATGGTTCTTATATTGGTAAGAAAGAGAATTTAGGAGAAGTTGCAATGCAAGTTACTATTGCTGACACATTAATTGCATTATTAGCTGGTTTAGCTATATTCCCAGCAGTATTTGCATTTGGTATTGAGCCTTCTGCTGGACCTGGTTTAGTATTTATTACTTTACCAAATGTATTCCAACAGATGCCTGGTGGATATATATTCCAAATTTTATTCTTTGTATTATTAGCTGTTGCTGCGTTAACTTCTTCAGTATCAATTTTAGAAGTAGTAGTTGCTTATTTCCAAGAAGAGAAAAATATGTCTAGAACTAAATCTGTAATAATTGCTACAGTTGCAATTACTATTTTAGGTATGGCAGCTTCATTATCAATGGGACCATGGTCAGATATAAAAATCTTATTACCAGGTTTTGGACAATTAAATATATTTGACTGGTTAGATAAATTCTCAGCTAATTATATGTTACCACTTGGTGGATTATTTATTTCGTTATTTGTTGGATTTAAAATGGACAGAGAAGATGTCTATAATGAAGTTTCAGATGAAGGCGATTTAAGTGTTTCTTATTTTGGAGCTTATATGATATTAACTAAGTTTATTGCACCAATTGGAATCTCAATTGTATTCTTACACAACTTTGGCTTATTTTAATCAATAAAATAACAATAAAAAATAACAATAAAAAAACTAGAAGCGATTGCTTCTAGTTTTTTCATTCTTAAAATTTGTATTCAGTAATTTCTTCGCAGTATGAGCAAGAATATTTTAATGTTCCATTTGAAGAAATTAATGTGAATTCTGGAATTGCGTAATCATCAGTATGACTTATACATCTAGGATTTTTACATTTTATGAAGCCTTTAATTTTTTTAGGAACTACTACATTAATTTTTTCTTTTAATTTATTGTTTTTAATAATATTTACAGTAATATGTTTATCAATCAAGCCTAATAGATTTAAATCAAAATTATATTCATTTTCTATTTTAATAATATCTTTTTTTCCTAATGTTTTACTTTGAACATTCATAAGTAATACAACTGGACTATTAACATGAGCGCTAAATAATGTATTAAATATTCTTGGTCCTTTTCCAGCAGGAATGTGATCTATAACAATACCATTATTAATACCGTTTACTGTTAACATTATATCGCCCCCAATAATTTTGCAATAAGTGCCATTCTAACATATACACCAAGTCTAGCTTGTTCAAAATAAATTGCTCTTTTATCATCATCTACTTCTTTTGAAATTTCATTTACTCTAGGTAGTGGATGCATAATTATCATATCTTTTTTTGCGGGTTCAATTTTTTCATTAGTTAATATATATGAATTTTTCAGTTTAATATAATCTTCTTCATTAAAAAATCTTTCTTTTTGAATTCGAGTCATATATAAAATATCTATTTTATCCATAACGGCTTCGAGTTCAGAAGTCTCTTCAATTTCAATATCATAGTTCAATTTTATTTCATTGACGATTGACTTGGGTAAACTCAATTCTTTTGGTGAAATTAAATAAAACTTTTTAGTATTGAATCTTGCTAAAGTTTTAATTAAAGAATGAACAGTACGTCCGAATTTTAAATCACCACACAAAGCAATAGTATGGTTAGAAACTGTATTTTTGTACTTTTTAATTGTAATTAAATCGGTTAAAGTTTGAGTAGGATGTTGATGACCACCGTCACCACCGTTGATAATAGGTATTGTTGAATATTCAGAAGCAAGTTTTGGAGCGCCTTCTTTTGGATGTCTCATTACAATGATATCTGTGTACGCACCCATTATTTTAATAGTGTCTCCAAGACTTTCGCCTTTCTTAGCAGAAGTGGTATTTACATCTGTAAAGCCCATTAAGTTGCCACCTAATCTAAGCATAGCAGAATCGAAACTAAATTTTGTTCTAGTACTAGGTTCAAAAAACAATGACCCTAGAATTTTTCCTTTGCATAAGTTTACATAATCTTGTGGATTTTCTTCCATTTGGATGCCCATATTAACCAATTCCATAATTTCTGAATTTGATAGATCTTTTGGCTCAATCAAATGTCTTACATTTTTCATAATTTCCTCCTTTTGATTTCTCTGAATCATTTTAAAGGTGCATATTTTAATATCTTAAGGTATAATAACATAGTATTTTAACTGAGTCAATTGAAAAGTAATTGAATCTTTAGTAAACAAGTGCTATAATGATGTAAAAAGAGTGAAGGATGGTTTATAATGAACGAAAACATTTCTATGGCAGTGATAAAGAGACTACCAAAATATCACAGATATTTAAGAGAATTATTAAAGAACGACGTTAACAGGATTTCTTCTAAAGAATTAAGTAATATTATTGGTTTTACTGCAAGTCAAATTAGACAAGATTTAAATAATTTTGGAGGATTTGGGCAACAAGGTTATGGTTATGATGTTTCTAATTTATTTGATGAAATAAATACAATATTAGGATTAGATAAAACTTATGATACTGTTATTATTGGTGCAGGAAATTTGGGACATGCACTTGCTAATTATAGTTGTTTTAATAATTTTGGGTATGACCTTAAAGGTATATTTGAAATTAGTTCAAGACTTATTGGGATGCAAATATCAAATGTAGAAGTTTATGATGTTGATTTAATGGAAGAATTTATTGAAAAAAATGATATTGATATTGCAATTATTTGTACAAATATTAATTCCGCTCAAAAAATTACTAATAGATTGGAAAAAACAAAAATTAAAGCAATATGGAATTTTGCTCCAGTGGATGTGGTTACTAAAACTGATATAGAGATTCAAAATGTGCATTTGATTGACAATTTGTTAACATTAACTTACTTTATTAAAGATAAGGAATAATTTGAAAGATAAAGGGAGGAAATATGAAAGAAATAGTAATAGCTAGTGCAGTAAGAACAGCAGTAGGCTCGTTTGGAGGAAGTTTAAAAAACATTAGGCCTGATAAGCTAGGAGCAATTTGTATTAAAGAAGCAATAAAAAGAGCAAATATTACAGTTAACGATGTAGACGAAGTATTATTTGGATCTGTATTACAATCGGGTTATGGACAAGGAGTTGCACGTCAATCAGCAATACATGCTGGACTACCAGTAGAAGTGCCTGCAACAACAATAAATATGATATGTGGTTCAGGATTGAAATCAGTATCAATGGCAATGCAATCAATAGTTGCTGGAGATAATGAAATAGTAATTGCAGGTGGAACAGAAAACATGTCAATGGCACCATATTTATTAAAAAATGCACGATGGGGTCAAAGAATGGGCGATGGCAAATTATATGATCCAATGGTAAAAGATGGACTATGGGATGTATTTAACGATTATCATATGGGGATAACAGCTGAAAATGTAGCTGAATTATATAAAATAACAAGAGAAGAACTTGATGAATTTTCAGCAATAAGCCAAAATAAAGCTGAAAAAGCTAAAAAATCAGGAAGATTTGAAGATGAAATAGTACCAGTAGAAATACCACAAAAAAGAAAAGATCCAATAATATTTAAAGATGATGAATTTATTAGAGATGGAGCAACATTTGAAGGTTTATCAAAATTAAGACCAGCATTTAAAAAAGATGGTGTTGTAACAGCAGGAAGTTCTTCAGGAATTAATGATGGAGCGGCAGCATTAGTAATAATGAGTAAAGAAAAAGCTGATGAATTAGGAATAAAACCAATGGCAACAATTGTAGCACATGCTTCAGCAGGAGTAGATCCTTCAATAATGGGAACAGGGCCAATAGCAGCTACAAGAAAAGCAATTAAAAAAACTAATTATGAAATAAAAGATCTTGATTTAATAGAAGCAAATGAAGCGTTTGCCGCTCAAGCAATAGCTGTTAATAGAGAGTTAGGATTTGACACTGAAAAAGTAAATGTAAATGGTGGGGCAATTGCGATAGGTCATCCAATAGGAGCAAGTGGAGCAAGAATACTTGTAACGCTTTTACATGAAATGGAGAAAAGAGATTCAAAACTTGGTTTAGCTACATTATGTATAGGTGGCGGAATGGGCGAAGCTTTAATAGTAAAAAGATATTGAAAAGTAAAATAGGCATAATCAAATGATTATGCCTATAATTTATTATTTACTCTGGAATTGGTGCATCTACAGGGCAAACACTTGCGCAAGCGCCACAGTCGATACATGCGTCTGCATCAATAACATAAATGTCATCGCCAGCAGTTATTGCGCTAACTGGACATTCTGCTTCACAAGCACCACATGAAATACAAGAATCTTGAATTACATAAGCCATTTTAAATCCTCCTTTAAACTTTATCAACGTTATTATACCAAAAAAAATCAATTAAAACAATGGATTATGTAAAAAATAATTAATTATTTTGAAAGGAAAAAGATGAAAATATATGCTTTAGTTGGCAAAAGTGGAACTGGGAAAAGTTATAAAGCGCTTAATGTTGCTTATAATTATAATATTGATCTTGTAATAGATGATGGACTTTTGATAAATGGAAATAAATTACTTGGTGGAAAATCTGCTAAGAAAGAAAATACTACTATTGGTGCTGTAAAAAGAGCAATTTTTCATCATAATGATCATAAAAATGAGATAATGGATAAAATCAGATTAAAAAATTATAATTCTATATTAATTTTAGGAACATCTAAAAGAATGGTAAGAAGAATTACAGATAATTTGGAATTAGGTGAGATTGATAAATATATTGATATTAATGATATATCAACTAAAGAAGAAATTGAATTAGCAAAAATGAATAGAAATAAAAAAGGAAAGCATATTATCCCGCTTCCAACGATGGAATTAAAGAAACATTTTAGTGGCTTTTTACTTGATAGAGTAAGACATATATTAAAACATGAAACTGGAAATAGAGAAATGATTGGAGAGAAAACTGTCACAAGACCAACATTTTCGTTTTATGGTAAATTTACAATATCTAATGAAACTTTAATAGATATTATTAGAATTTCAGTAAAAAACAATAAAAAAATATTATTAAGGAAAGTTAAGATTGTTAAGACGGATGATGATATTAAAGTTGCACTTAGCATAAATACATTATGTGGAATAGATATTCCGAAAGAAGTCTCTAAATTACAGCGTTGTATAATTGCTAATCTTTATCAAATGACATTACTAAATGTAATAAAATGTGATGTTATAATTAAAAATTTAAAAATAGAATAAAATATATTTACAGCAATATCTATATATGTTATACTCAATTTGCAAAGATGGTAATTATAAATTTAACAATAATTGCCATTTTAACGAGTGCCAGGAAAACGTTTTTTTAGTGGTGTTTAATTATTAAAAGGAGATGTTTAAATGAAGTACACAGAAAGAGTTTATAAGATTGTTGAATCTAAAAATGCAGAACAAAAAGAATTTTTACAGACAGTTGAGGAAGTATTTAAGTCTATTGAGCCTGTTTTAGATCAAGATTCAAGATATGAAGAACAAGCAATTTTAGAAAGAATTACTGAGCCTGAAAGACAAATAATTTTCAGAGTTCCTTGGGTAGATGATAATGGTAAATTACAAGTTAATAGAGGATTTAGAGTTCAGTTTAATGGGGCTATAGGACCTTATAAAGGCGGATTAAGATTTCACCCATCAGTATATATGGGAATTATCAAATTTTTAGGATTTGAGCAAATATTTAAAAATGCTTTAACTGGACTTCCATTAGGTGGAGGAAAAGGTGGATCTGATTTTGCACCAAACGGAAAGTCAGATGCTGAAGTTATGAGATTCTGTCAGTCATTTATGACTGAGTTATATAGACATATTGGACCAGATGTAGATGTACCTGCTGGAGACATCGGCGTAGGTGGAAGAGAAATTGGATACTTATATGGTCAATATAGAAGAATTAAAGGTAGATTTGAAAATGGCGTATTAACTGGTAAAGGTTTAAGTTTCGGTGGATCTTTAGTTAGACCTGAAGCTACTGGATTTGGAATTACTTATTTCACAAATGAAATGTTAAAAGCAAATGGCGAAACTTTTGAAGGAAAAACTGTTGTTTCTTCTGGTTTCGGAAATGTAACATGGGGAACTTGTAGAAAAGTTGCTGAATTAGGCGGAAAAGTTATTACACTTTCTGGTCCAGATGGATATATTTATGATCCGGACGGAGTTACTACTCAAGAAAAATTTGAATATATGTTAGAAATGAGAGCTAGCGGAAGAAATATGGTTAAAGATTATGCTGATAAATTTGGTGTTGAGTATTTTGAAGGTCAAAAACCTTGGGGAACTAAAGGCGATATCATAATCCCATGTGCTACTCAAAATGAAATCCATATGGAAGATGCTAAAAAAATAGTTGCAAATAATATTAAATTTGTTTGTGAAGGTTCTAATATGCCTACAACAAATGAAGCGTTAACTTATTTACAAGAGCAAGGCCTTATTGTAGGACCTGCAAAAGCTGCTAATGCTGGTGGAGTTGCTACTTCTGGTTTAGAAATGTCACAAAATAGTATGAGACTTTCATGGACAGCTGAAGAAGTAGATGCAAAATTAAAAGAAATTATGGTTACTATCCATAAAAACTGTGCTGATGCATCGGAGAGATTTGGTTTAGGTTATGATTTAGTAGCTGGCGCAAATATCGCTGGTTTCTTAAGAGTATCTGAAGCTATGATGGCTCAAGGTAATTACTAAAATTATAAATAATAATACAATCTCCTCTTTTTAAGGGGAGATTTTTATTATAAAATATACATATAATAGGTGGTGGTGATGTGAATATTGAAATTAAAGACTTAGATAAAAATATGATGAATAAAGCTGTTAATCGTGTAAATAGACTAATAAAACCTAAAGGATCTTTAGGTTATCTTGAGGATATTTATATTAAATTAGCTGGAATTACAGGAAAGCTATATCCTGAAATTGAAAAAAAGTCCATTATTGTAATGGCGGCGGATCATGGAATAGTTGATGAAGGAATTTCTACATCAACAAGTGAAATTACACTTTTTCAAGCTGAGAATATGATAAGAAAAATTACTGGAGTGTGTGCTTTAGCTCATCAAGCAAAAGCTGATGTAGTAGTTGTTGATATAGGTATAAATGGTAATGTAAAAGAAAAAAAAGCAATTAATAGAAAAATCAAATATGGGACAAATAATTTTTTAAAAGAAGATGCAATGACTAGAGAAGAGGCAATTAAATCAATAAATGTTGGGATTGAAATTGCCGAAAAAGAAATTAAAAAAGGTGTAAACCTTTTAGGAACTGGCGAAATGGGTATTGGAAATACGACCGCATCTTCAGCAATTGTTTCTGTAGTTTGCGATCTAGAGCCAATTGAAGTTACAGGAATTGGAGCAAATCTACCTACTGAAAAAGTATCTTATAAAGCTGATGTTATAAAAAGAGCTATTAATAATAGAAAACCTAATATTGATGATGGAATTGATATATTATCAAAAGTTGGCGGTTTAGAAATAGGCGGAATGGCTGGAGTTATGCTTGGTGGTGCTAAAAACGGTGTACCTGTTGTTATTGACGGATTCATTTCTACTGCAGCTGCATTAATAGCTTACAAAATCAATCCAAAAGTACTTGATTATTTAATTCCGTCACATAAATCAATGGAAAAAGGAGCTCAAGTAGCATCGAAATATTTGAATTTAAATCCTCCTTTGGAATTAGGGTTAAGGTTAGGTGAAGGTACTGGAGCAGCTATAATGTTTAATGTGATTGAAGCTGCAACATATATGAATTTAGATATGGTAACATTTGAAGAGGCTGGATTTGAAGTGAAATAGTAATTTATAAGAAACATACAATCATTTTTTTGTATACTTAATATTTCTGTGATATTATTATATAAAGTATATAAAGGGGAAGATATGAATAAGGAAATTGGTATTAAATTAAGTAAAATTATTGCTAATGGTTATATTGGTAAATCTAAAGTTTTAACTGGTAAAAAAGCACTTGGTAATATTGTTACTAAAATAAATGTAATGGTAGATCCTGATATTTTAAAATGGGTAAATGAAGGAGAGTTTATTCTTTCTACATCGTATTTTTTTAAAAATTCATCTTTAGAAGTTCAAACAAAAATGATTAGAGAAATGGCAAGATTGAAAGTATCAGCTTTAGGTATTAAAGTAAAACCATATTTAGATAAATTGCCAGATGAAATAATTGAATTAGCTGATGATTTAAATTTTCCAATTATTGATATTGATTATGAAATTTCTTTTACAAGTATTATGATACCGATATTACAAGAAGTATATAATAAACAATCTCAGATAATTAGAAAAGTTGAAATTATTCATCAGGACAATATGAATGTTGTTTTAAAAGGTGGCGGTGTTAAAGATATTTTAAAAAGTCTTTCTAAAACAATGATAAATCCTATTTATGTAGTAGATCATCATTTTGAAGAAATTATAAAACAAAGTAGTATGGAAAATAAAAAAGAAAAGCAATTAGTTGAAATAATTGATAATTTTTTTGAATCTAAAAAAAATAATATGATGATTTCAAAGACATCAGAAAGGTCGGTTTTTATTGATGGTAAGGAAGTAAAACAATTAATGGTTCCAATTATGGTAAAAAATAATGTATACGGTCATTTGATTACTTTTGGAATTAATCAACCGCTTCAAAAATTTGATATATTAAATTTAGAATCTAGCTCAAATGTGATGGCTTTAGAATTTTTAAAGAGATTATCAGTTCAGGATGTAGAGAATAGATATAAAGCAGAATTTTTTGAGGATTTAATTTCATTTGACAAAAAACGAATTAATAAAGCAATTGAAAGATCGAATCATTATGGTTTTAATAATGATGCATTTTATACTGTAATAAAAATTAAAATTTATAATAAGTTTCCTGAAACGGATAAGGATTTTTTAACACAAATAATTAATAAATCAATATATTTAATAAATTTAATATGTAAAGATAAAAAGAAGCCATTTTTAATTTCAAATAAAGGAAATGATATTAATATTCTTGTTATGTTTGAAAATGATGAAAATAACGCACAAAAAATTGAGGTGCTTGTAAAAAATATAGATATGATATTGAAATCAAAAATTAGTAATCTAGAAAATTGCTTTGGAGTTGGAAGAAATTACAAAGGCCTTATAAATGTACATAAAAGCCTAAATGATGCTGCGAAAGCGGTGGATGCATATTTGAATTATTCAAATGATAGAATAATATATTTTGATAAACTTGGAATTTACAAGTTGTTTTGTCACGATGTTATAAAAAAGGAACTTATTGAGTTTTACAATTTAACTTTAAAGAAATTAGTGGAATATGATAATAAAAGAGATGCAAATTTAGTGAAAACTATGGAAATGTATTTTGAAAAAAATGGCAATTTAAAAAAAATGTCTGAAGAACTATACACTCATTATAATACCATTCTTTATAGAATGAAAAGGATTCAAGAAATATTAGGTATTGATATTAATGATAGAAGTGATAGATATAATATTGAAACGGCTTTAGAGATTTATAAAATTATTAAGAATGATAATTAATAAACACAGAAAATTATTGTTAAGTTTAAATTTATCACTTATAATGAGTATAGATTGTCGAATTTTTAAGTTTTAATTGGAGGGGAAAATGAAAACAGATGTACAGATTGCACAAAATGCAAATAAAAAACATATTTTAGAAATAGCAAAAGAATTGAATATTGATGAAAAAGATGTAGTTTTATATGGAAATGATAAAGCAAAAATTGATTTATCTGTTTTAGAAGAATCTACAAATGAAAACGGAAAATTAATTTTAGTTACTGCAATTACTCCTACACCTGCAGGAGAAGGCAAAACAACTACTAATGTTGGATTAAGCATGGCTTTAAATAAACTTGGTAAAAAAGCATTTACTACATTAAGAGAGCCATCTTTAGGACCATGTTTTGGGATAAAAGGTGGAGCTGCTGGTGGTGGATATTCACAAGTTGTACCGATGGACGATATTAATCTTCACTTTACTGGTGATATTCATGCTGTAAGCACTGCAAATAATTTATTGGCTGCACTTATTGATAATCATATTCACAGATCTAATCCTTTAAACATTGATCCTAGAAGAATTGTGTGGAGAAGAGCAATGGATATGAATGATCGTGTATTAAGAGATATTACTATTGGTCTTGGGAAAAGAGGAAATGGTGTTGTTAGACAAGATGGATTTGATATTGCAGTAGCATCAGAAATTATGGCAATTTTATGTTTAGCTGATAACATGGAAGATTTGAAAGTAAGATTAGGAAAAATGATTATTGCATATACTTTCGATAACAAACCTGTAACAGCAAAAGATTTAGGAGCTGTTGGTTCTATGGCGTTATTGTTAAAAGATGCAATTAAGCCAAATTTAGTGCAAACAGTTGAAAATACACCAGCAATTGTTCATGGTGGCCCATTTGCCAATATTGCTCATGGATGTAATTCAGTAGTGGCTACTAAAATGGCATTGAAACTTGCTGATTATGTTGTAACTGAGGCTGGATTTGGAGCAGATTTGGGTGCTGAAAAGTTCTTTAATATTAAATCTAGATATGCTGAATTAAAGCCAAATGCAGTAGTTATTGTTGCAACTGCAAGGGCATTAAAAAGACATGGTGGAGCTAAAAAAGGTGAATATGAATTTGAAAATATGCATGCATTAGAAATTGGGTTTGAAAATTTAGAAAAACACATTGAAAATGTTAAAAAATTCAATGTACCTGCTGTTGTTGCTATTAATAAATTTCCTACAGATACGGATAAAGAATTAAAATATATTGAAGGAAGATGTAATGAACTTGGTGTTGAAGTTGCTCTTTCTGAAGTTTGGGGAAAAGGATCGGAAGGCGGATTGGATTTAGCTAAAAAAGTAATTGAATTAGTGGAATCTGATCAAGCTGATTTCTCACCATTATATGATTTAGATTTACCGTTAATTGAAAAAATTGAAATTATATGTAAAGAAATGTATGGTGCTGATGGTGTTGAATTTTCTAGTCTAGCATTAAAAAACATTAAAAAATATGAAGAGGATGGATATAGAGAATTACCAATTTGTATGGCTAAAACTCAAAGTTCATTATCTGATGATCCTACTAAAATTGGAAGACCAAGAGGATTTAAGATTTCTATAAGTGATGTTAAAATATCTGCTGGTGCTGGATTTGTTATTCCAATGGCAGGAAATGTAATGAGAATGCCTGGTTTGCCTAGTGTTCCTGCAGCAATGAAGATGGATATTAAGAAAAATGGAGAAATTGTAGGATTATTCTAGTAATTAGGATGCTTTATCAAAAGATTATATCTTTTTATAAAGCATTTTTTTGAAGATAGAAAGGATAATTATGGTTGATTTACATGTTCATTCAAGTTTTTCAAGTGATTCAAATGAGAAAATGGAAGATATTGTTATAGAAGCAATTAATAGAGATATTAAAACGATAGCTTTTACTGATCATATCGATTATGAATATTCAGATCCTAATATTTGTTTTGATTTTGATATATCAGAGTATTTTTCTGAAATTGAAAGACTTCAAAATAAATACAAAAGTAAAATAAAAATACTAAAAGGTTTAGAACTTGGACTTCAGAGTCATATTATTGATAAACTTAATGAAATTTCAAATAAAAATGAATTTGATTTTATTATAGGATCTTTCCATACTGTAGAGAAAAAAGATTTGTATAATGGAGATTTTTATAAAATGAAAACGGCAGAAGAAATGTGGGATGTCTATTTAGATGAAGTTTATGAAACAATTAAGAATTTTGATAATTTTAGCGTGCTTGGGCATTTAGATTTAATAAAACGATATTCTGAATCTGTGAGAAAGGTTGATTTTTCATATTATAGAAATAAGCTTGAGAAAGTTTTTAGTGAAATAATAGAAAAAGGAATTGGAATTGAAGTAAATACATCTGGATTAAGAGGAAACTATGGTCTAAATGAGACTTTGCCTTCAAAAAAAATATTAAAACTGTATTATGATTTAGGCGGAAGAATTATAACGATTGGATCTGATTCACACGATAAATCAACTATTGGTGATAATTTTATTGAAGCAATTAAATTTATTAAGAATATTGGCTTTAAAGATATATATGTCTTTGAAAAAATGAAAAATGATAAAATAAATATTTAATATTAAAAAAAACTAACCGATTTGGTTAGTTTTTTGTTTTACTTAAAGGCTTCTTCTTTTAAAATATCAGCCAGATCAGTTTTTTCCCAAGGAAGATCGAGATCGTTTCTTCCAAAATGACCGTAAGCTGCAGTTTGTTTGTAAATTGGTCTTCTTAGATCAAGATAGTCAATGATTGCAGATGGTCTAAGATCGAAATGTTTTTCAACTAAAGCTTCGATTTTTTCAATATCAATTTTTTCAGTATTAAATGTCTCAATAAATATTGAAACTGGATGAGCAACGCCTATTGCATATGCAAGTTCTATTTCACATTTATCAGCAAGACCTGCAGCAACGATGTTTTTTGCAACATATCTAGCGGCATAAGCAGCAGATCTATCAACTTTTGTTGGATCTTTTCCACTAAATGCTCCGCCACCATGACGTGAATATCCGCCGTAAGTATCAACAATTATTTTTCTTCCTGTTAAGCCAGCATCACCTTGAGGTCCGCCAATAACGAATTTTCCGGTTGGATTAACATAATATTTTGTGTTTTCGTCTAATAGACTTGGATCAATTATTTCGTTAACTGCATATTTTATTAAATCTTCTTTAATTTGTTCTTGTGAAACGTTAGGTGAATGTTGCGATGACATAACTATAGTATCTATTCTAGCAGGTTTGTCATCGTGATATTCAACGGTAACTTGAGTTTTGCCATCAGGTCTTAAATAATCAAGTTTTCCTGATTTTCTAAGTTTAGTCATTTTTTGAGCTAATTTATGAGCAAGTACTATTGGTAGTGGCATTAATTCTTCAGTTTCATTACATGCAAATCCAAACATTAAACCTTGGTCGCCAGCACCTAAATCTTCAAAGTTTTTATTACCTTCCTTTGATTCAAAAGAAGCATTTACGCCCATCGCTATATCAGTTGATTGTGGATCAATTGCAGTAAGAACTGCACATGTTTCAGAATCAAATCCGTATTTGGCTCTTGTATAGCCGATTTCTTTAACTGTATTTCTAACAATGCTTTGCATATCAACATAACAATTGCATGTGATTTCTCCTGTTAATAATACTAATCCAGTAGTTACGCTTGTTTCACAAGCAACACGTGCATTTGGATCTTTTTCAAAAATAGCATCCAAAACTGCATCAGAAATTTGGTCGCACATTTTATCTGGATGTCCTTCAGTAACAGATTCTGAAGTAAAAAATCTTTTCCTCATTTTAGTTCCTCCTCTTATTATATGAAATTTATAGAATATTACGTATAAGTTTATACTTTATAATTAAACGGTTAATTTTTAAATAAAAAAACCTTCACATAAAATGAAGGTTATGAAAGCCTCATTTTTCAGTATGAACTGTAGGATTTAGCACCTGAATTAGGTTGCTGGACTTCATAGGGCCTATTCCCTCCGTCACTCGTAATAAGGTAATATTCAATTTGCTTAAACATTATAGCATAGGAATTAATATAAATCAAACTAATTAAAAATTAGTTTTAAAAGTCCAACAAAAACAGTAACTATTAGAATTGGTACTAGCATTATTGCAATAAGTGGAAATATTAAAAAAAAATAGAAATCATTAATATACCTATTAATAACTTAATAAGTAATGATGTTGCAAAAAACATGATTTTAAATAAAATAATAAAAATTATTAAAAATAAAATTGCGTTCATATTATCACCTCTCTGTGAATATTATAAACTGAAATTATTAATGAAAATTAAATGGATTATTAAAAAATGATTAGAAATAACAAAAATTATGATACTATTAATATATAGTTTCTTCGGAGGTGAAATAATGATTTCAGTTTTAGATTTTCAGTTTTTTTTAGGTATAATGTTTGCGGTAACAGTTGTGTTATTAATTATGGTTATTTATTATTCAAAAGCTTTTATAAACATTAAAAATATTATGAAAAATTCTATTGATAAGAATAATTTGTTGATTAATGAAAACGATGGATTGAAAACCGAATTAGCAAATAAAATGGAAACTATTGATTTAGAGTATACTAATATTGATATAAAAAGAAGGATGATTGAATTTGAATTTGCATCTATAAAATTCAAATTTGAGGATAAAAATATATATTTATTAAATGCTATTGAAATAGGTGAAAATTTATTAAATGATTACCAAACAAATGCTAAGTTCTTAGAAGGTAGTATGAATCTAGGACTTCTTAAATTTAATGTGTTTAAACTTAAACTTGAATTAGCTAAGAAATTATATAATGAGGAAAAGCTTAAAAATGCACTTGATATTCTTGACAATATAGAAATTGTTGAAAAAAAATATAATATGGAAAAAGAAATATTAAAAACTAAAATATATTTTAAAATGTTTAAAAAAAATGGAGATGTAAATTATATTTTAAAAGTGCGTAAAATTGGTAATGTAGATATTTTAGCTCAACTGTATGTAATGGTAAGTGAGTATCAAAAAGCTTATGATCTAGTTAAATTTATAAATAATGATGATATTAAATATTATGTTTCTGCAAGTTTTTTTCATAATAAGAATGATTTTACAAAAGCAATTAAATTATATAAAAAATCAAATCTTAAAGAGTCTAAAGATAAATTAAGTTCACTTTATTTTAAAAACAATAAATATTTTGAAGTTATTAATTTATTTAGTGAAATTGAATATAATAATAGTTTTATTATATTGAGTTCTTTTTTAGCTCTTGATAGATATGAAGAAGCAAAAGAATTGTATCTTAAGTTTCAATCAAAAGAAAATAAATTTATTATAATTGACTACCTTCAAACAAAATTGTTTATTAAAAATGATAATTTTTATAGAAAGGAAATTAATACTTTTATTGATTATAAAAATGAGACTTCATTGGAAAAATATTTTATTGAATATCTTAGAGTTGGTGAAATAAAAGATAATAATCCGCTGTCTAAAAACAGATTACAAAAATCACTTATTAAAACAAAAATAGTTTCTTCAATTGAGAGACTGAAAAAAAATGATATTGAGAAATATAAATATCCTTGGGTGTTTTTAGAAATTTTTGAATTGCTTCTTAGATATAGTGATTATAAAAATTCATTAATGAATTTGTTATATGTACTTAAGAATATCGATGAATTTTCTTATTCAAAATTATATGTTTTTAATAATTTCATTAAATGGAGCAATAAATTCATTGCTAGTAATTTTGAAAGCGATGAAAAAACAATTATTGAGAAATTTAATACTTATTTTAAAGATAAAAATTTTGAGAATGAAATCATTCTAAAAAATATTTTTAAAATGATTCTTATAAAAGATTATATGGATATTGATGCTTTAGCTTATATAAATGATATTGAAACAAAAAATGAAACTGAAAATTATTATTTAGGAAATATGTATTATTCTTTTAAACTATACGATAAATCAAAAGAAATTAATAATGATTTAATTATAAGTTCAAAGTCAGAAGATCTAATTGCAATGGCTTTAGTTTTAAGAAGTAAAATTTATTTAAGTAGAAAAGCATATGAATATGCATTATTTGATTTGAAAAACGCTTCTGAAAGAAAAACTAATAAATGTTATTTTGATGTAAAATATCTTGTCTCTTATATTTATTATGAAATTTATATTGATTTAAATATGCAAAATAAAAAAAGAATTCCAAATAGAACATTAATTGGGAGTAATGAAAGAATTTATTTTTTTAAGGCTTTAGAAGAGATTGAATTAACGGTAAAAGAAATGGGAGGAATAAATTATAAAATTTTAAATTTATATTTAAAATTAAAAAGAGTGAAAGTTTCTATGGAGATAAAATTAAAAGTTGTAAATAATATTGAATTTTTAATTAATTCTAAAGATAAAATAAGTGATGAGAATATTAAAATTCTTAGGAATGAATATTCTAAAATAAAATTAATAATTGATGATATAATTAGCATGGGAAATACAGTGAAATTTGATTCTTTGGATGAAGAATATTTATTAAATAAAAAAGAGTTTTATAAAGAGTATAAAATAGTTAAGTTGTATGGTAGGAAAAGAAAAAATGGTAATGTGATTGACTTAAATTATTAATATTGAGGTGAAAAATGCAAGATTTCAGAATAAAATATTCATGGTTTAAAGTAATACAAATTAATTCTGAAGATGAAGAGATGTTTTTAGAGATGTTCTATTTAAATAAAATACCAATAAAAATAAAGGACAATATGGTTTATTGCCCTTTTCAGTATGTTGAAACTGTAAATGTAATAATTACTGCTCATTATGATAATAATCTATCTCAAGAATATTATGGCACATTTGAAAATAGCAGCAAATTTGAATATCGATCAAATAAAAACATTGTAAAAAGAAGTTGGCTAAAAGTGATAGGTCCTGTAATTTTAGTAATAATTTTATTAGTTTTTTTTAAATTTCTTTTTCAATATGGTGTTTTATAATAATTTTTTAATTTCTTTATCAAATTCTTTAAATGAACTTTTAGCTTCGTATGTGTAATTGATTTTATAAGTAGTATTGTCCTTAAATATTAATATTAGTGAAAATAAAAATTTGTTTTTATTGTTTTCAATTTTTAAGTTTCTAATTTTTTTTATAGGGATATATACCCAAGTACCGCCATATAAACTGGTATCAGGTTTGCTTAATTCATCAGTTTCTTTTATAAAAACAAGTTCATTAGTACTTAAAATTGTTAGATTACTTTCAATATTTTGTTTTTTATTTGCTGATTGATAGACCGTATCAATAATATCTTCACGACGTTTCATTGCAAATTTTGAATAATTGAATAATTTTAAATTTATATCTTTCAAATAATCTAGTTTTGATGATTTTAAATCTTTAAAATACTGATTGTTTTGATAATTTCTAATTTTTTTTATTATTGCATGAAAATATTCTTCATTTGCTGTATTGAAGTAAATTTTTTTATTTACTAGTCCATTATTAATTAGTAATGATGAATTTAAAAGAATTATTGTTAATTCAATATAGTTAATATCATTGTATTTCAATTCAGTTGTAATTACGGTTTTATCTAAAGTTTCAAGGATATAAAGAGATGAATCGAATGATAAAATAAATATTTCGGATAAATTGTGATTTTTTTCAAAAGGTATTTTTAAAATGAGAGGTCGTATATTGCTATGAATGTTTTTAATTTCATCAATTTTATTTTGTATATCCAATGATAAACCAGAGAAATCAGTAATTTTTTTAGTCCACGTGTCCGTTGTAAATAAGTTTTCCATACTTTGCCTCCTTGTAGGTTATTACAACACTAGCTATAATATATATACACCAAAATTCAAAAATTAAACATTTTATTCATTTAAGAAAGTAGGAGAAGGTATGAATATAAAAAAAATATTTGATGTATTATTATGTCATGTTTACTATGAAACAGAATCTATTTTAAATGATGCAAAAGTACTTCATATAACAGATACTCCATTAGTATCGCATGGTGCATTGTTGAAATTTATAAAAGAAATTAAACCTGATTATATTATTCATACTGGAGATATTGTTGATAATATAAAATTAGAATTATATCCAGATAGAATAGATGATTATAAGAAAAGTGCTAAAAAATTTATTTCAGAATTAATGAAATATAGTGACAATATTATTATTGCTATTGGGAATCATGATGATTATAAATTTATTTCAGATACATTTAAAGAAATTTTAGTTATTGAAAAATTTAGAGTGGTTGATATAGAAAATAAGAAATTTTTACTAGTTCACGATGTTAAAGATATTTTTAAAAGAAATGATTTTGATGATTTTGATTATATTCTATATGGACATACATATTATAACGATGAAATTGAAAAAAAATATAATTTTTATAACGGTTTGGAATCGATAAATTTAATTTATCCTAAATTGAATATTGTTCAAAAATTCAAATATCCAAGAGGAACTGATGATAGTAGATTAATGAAATTTAGGCTTGGAATTTAAAGGTGGTGGCATATGAAATTTTTTAAAAACTGTCCGGGTATTTTAATAGTGTTTACAAATGAATATGAAAAAATGATTGACTATTTTAAAGTAGAATATGAAATATATTTTGAAGAAAGATTAGATGAGAAACAGCCAAAGAATATTGAAAGAGTATTGAATAAAGCAACTGAAGGAAGTACGATAGTTGTGCTTACTGATAAGTTTAAAAAATTTGTTTCTTATGAAGATGCTAAAAAAACTCTTATAATTAATGCAAGAGTGAACAAAATATTAGAAGATATTATTAATAACGATGTTGGTTATTTAATTGATAAAATAAGAAAAGGGCCAGAACTTATAGCGATGCGTAATTATGGTGATATGGAGAAGTTTTTTAAAAGTATAAAAGAGGATTTTAAAGGTCAAGAAGGAGAAGTTCTTAATTTTTTGGAGTCAAAAAATAGTGGAACTGTAATAACTATCACGGATCATAGTGTTAATAAAAAAATAAGTATTAATAATTTATATAAAAAGGCTATTTACACACCAATATTGAAAAATAATGTTTTAAATCAGATAAATGTTAATATTTTTAAATATATTAACGAAAGTATTTCAAAAACAGGATGGAACGAATATAAAATTAAAATATATGATTCATATGATCAATATAAATATCATTATAATAGATTGTTGTTTTTAATTGATATATTAAATTTAGGATTAGTTTTAAAAGAAGGCTGGGGACTTGATGCTGGAACTATTTTTAGGCATGTTGAAGTATATGAAATATTTTTGTATTCTACTATAAAAAAAGAAAATTTAAAAGGGATCTTAGTAGGTGCAGAATATTTAGATAACGGCGAAAGATTTGTTGATCTTGATTTATTTGTAAATAAGAAAAAAGTGAAATGGACTGATCTTAAAAATGATGAAGTGTTTAAAAAAGAAGAAGTTGGAAAAAAATGTAGAGAAAAACTTATGAATAGGCTTGATAGTAATGAAAGAAAATTTTTGTTGGATATAGAAAAAAGAATGATTGATGAAAAATAGTAAAGTAATTGAAATGTAATGAAAAAGTTAAAAAAAAATGGTATAATATATGTAAATGTATAGTATTTGGAGGAGATTTATGTTTAAAAATAAAATTATTTCAGTTATTTTAGTGCTGTTTTTATTAAGTGTGCCAATGAGTTTTGCTGTTTCTGAATTTTCTGATGTTACAAGTGAGTTTTGGGGTTACAATATAATTCAAACTGTTTCAGCAAATGCAGTTATGGAAGGTTTTGATGATGGGAAATTTTACCCTAATAATGAAGCAACAAAACTTGAAGCAATATTGACAATTTATAAGACAATGAAAAATAATAAAGTGTTAAACATTGAAGATGTTACAGCTTTAGTTAATGAATATAAAAGTGTAATGGAAGAAATTGGAATTCCACCAATGCTTGCACCTTATAGTGATGGAGATGTTTATCCTGCGGTTGCATTTGCTTTAAAAAATGGAATTATTACAGAATCTGAATTGAAATATTTTATTGAAGATTCAAAATTATCTTCTATATCAAAAATTGAGGTTTCAGTTTTTTATGCAAAAGCTTTAAATTTGGTTAAAAAAGAAAATTTATATGATGATATTATTTCCTTTGATTATAAAGATCAATTTGAAATTACTAAAGTTGCAGCTCCTTATGTAGATTTATTGATAAAACACAATATAATTTCAGAAAAAGGTGATAGTGAAGGTAAATTTAATCCAAATCAAATTTTGAATAGAGTGATTTTAGCGGTATTTGCAAATGGTTTTGATAGTGCAATAAAAAATACTGATGTTCCATCTGAATCTGATGATGCTAAAATAGGTAATATTGTTGAAGCTTCAGGAGAAATTTCATATGTTCATGAAGCAATGAATATTATTGAAATAAAAGATAATAATAATAGTTCTCATGTTTATGATTTAGATAATACTAAAGTATATATTAATGGTAACAAGGCTAATACTTCGAATTTAGAAGCTTTGCAAAGTGTAACATATTCATATCAAGATGATAAAATTATTGAGATTAATGTAGTTCAAACATACGAAAAAATTGAAGGTACGATTGTTAAACTTTCTAAAAAATTCGTAACTGATATGGAATCATATCAAGTAATAGCAATCAGTGATGTGGATGGAAATAATAAATATTTAAAAATATTTGATTCTACATATGTTAAAATTGATGAAAAAGAAAGTTCGGTTGATAATTTAATTGAAAATTATAAAGTTGTTGTTGATTATTCAGATTTAGATGCAAAAATAATTAAAGCATATAGTGAAAGTAGTATTTTAACTGGAGTATTAACAAGACCGGTAGATGCTGATAATCTTGTCAAAGTTGAACTTAATGATGGAACTGAATTTATTGGAGTTGCTGAAAATATTGATGAGACTGTTCAAAGAGGTGAAATCGTAAAATTATATTTAAATTATGGAAAAATAGTAAAAGTTGAATCAACTGGTAAAAAATCTGTGGTTAATGGAACAATTAGTGAAATTGTAATTTCTAGTACACCAAGCATTGTTATAGTTAAGGAAGATGGTTTATCTGAAAGATTTAATGTTCTTGATAATACAGAAATTGTAGATTTTAATACGGATGAAAATTTAAAAATTTATGATTTAAGACTTTCAAGAGCTTGTGAACTTAATGTAAATGCAATGGGTATTTCTAAAATAAGTTTAGTTAAACCAATTGAAGAAATTAAATTTAGCGGTGTTGTTGAAAACATTTATTTGGAATTGAATTTAATTGAAGTATTAAATCAAAATGATGAAAATATTAAAGTCGGTTTTAGTACAGATAGTAATTTTAAAGCAATTGATTTTGAAAAAGGTGATAAAGTTTATATTTCAGGTGTGAAAGTATCAGATGAACTTTTTCAAGCTAAAAACATTGTTATTGTTGATTAGTTAATTAATTATTAATATTTATTGAAAGCAGGATTAAAAGCCTGTTTTTTTTTTGTAAATAAGTTGTTAATCAGGTATCAAAAAGTGGTATTATTAAGTATGGGGGTGTTTTAAATGAAGAGCAGTGATATTGAAAGAACATTAGAAGAAATTTTAAAAATTGATATCGAAGCATCAAAAAAGGAAAGTGAAAAATCCATTCTTAAGGAAAAATACAACGAAGAAATTTCTATTAAAAAAAGAGAAATAGAACGCGAATATTTTAAAGAAGCCAGAAAGAAAGTGAAAATTGAAAAAGGAAAAATTGTTCGTGAAATGAATGATATTGTAAATAGTATAAATAGAAATACAGAGAAAGAAGTTGAAAGATTAGAATTTTTATTAGATAATAATATCGATGAAATTACGAGTAAGATATTTACTAAAATTTTGAATAATATTTAATATGAGGTGTTAATATGAAAAATGTTGCTGATTTCGCTGCGTTAAATACAAAAATAAGAGTAATGGAACGTGAAATGTTAAAAGACAATGATTATTTACACTTGATAAAACTAAAAAATTTAGATTCGATTATAGAATATTTTAAACTGAATACTTCATATGCTAAATTATTTGAAAATTCAAAAAAATATAATCTTGCGAGTGTAGAGAAATTATTTTATGATAATTTGTTAGTAAAGTATGATAAAATAATTTGTTATTTACAACTTGATTATAAAAGGCTTTTTAAGAAAATTTTTATGCGATATGAGGTTGAGAACCTAAAGGTTTATATTAGAAGAATTGATAGTGGAATAAGTGTTAAGGAATTATATCATATGTTTGAAAACGAAAAATTTTCAAATATAGATTATAAAAAAATAAGTAGTTCAAAAAGCATGAGTGAATTAGTGGGAAATTTAAAAGAAACTGATTATTTTGAGGTTTTGTCATATCATGTAAATGATAAAAATAGATTGTTTTATATGGAAATGAGTTTGGATATTTTTTATTTTAAAGAACTCGATAAAGAAATGAAAAAAACAATTGGTAGAAATAAAGAAAATACAATTTTAGAAGTACTTGGAAAAAATTCTGATTTATTAAACATTCAATGGATATATAGAGGCCTTAAAAATTATAAATTATCATCAGAAGAACTTTTAAATTATGTGTTATTGACAGGGAGTAACTTGAATTATAAAGATTTAAAGAAATTATGTTACTCAAAAAATATAGAAAGTTTAGTAAATCAAATAAAAGAATCAAAATATGGATTTTTATTTAGTGAAGAAGGAAATTTTGAACTTTTAATGGAGAGAAATGTTGAGAGGTATATTTATAATTTATTTAAAAACATTGAAAAAATATCGACAATGAATTTAAATAAATCAATTTCATATATGCATAAACTGGAATATGAAATGCGCGATGTTTTTACAGTAATGGAAGCAGTAAGATATAATTACAATCCGGATGAATTAAGAAAAATGTTAGTACGAGAGTTAGAAAGGAGGTAAATGTGTCTGTTGAAAAAATGAAAATAATGAATTTGGTTGGACAGTTGGATGATTACAATGATATTATGAGAGAAATTATTTTAGCAAATAATATTCAATTGATTAATGCTTATAATCAAATTGATGAAAGTAAATTCACTTTAGAAATGGCAAAGGATAATATCGATGAAATTGTTGATATGTCACATATTGGGATATATGAAAATGATTTTGAAATATCTGAAATTGAGCGAAAATTGAATGAAATCATTAAAAATATGGATGATGAATTTAATTTGGATTTTAATGTTTTAGAACAATCTTATAATTTTCAAGTGGTAGTAAAAAAAATAAATACAGTATATGACTTACTTAAAGAAGATAATTCAAAAATTGAATCAATCCTTAATAAAATAAAAATCCTAAAAAAAATGTTAAGTGTTGAAGCTTTGATAAATATTGATTTTGATTTTAGAAGTTTATTTTCGATGAATGTATTTAACATTAAATTCGGAAGAATGGGCGTTAAGAATAGAAAAAGATTAAATATGAATTATGAAAATGTTACAGCTGCTGTAATGCATATTGAAACGCATTATGCAGATGATTTATATTTAATTGTATATCCTAAAGAATTAGAAAATGAAACTGAGAGGATATTAAAATCGGTTTATTTTGAAGAGATATATATTGATGAAAAGTTTTTAGGGAAACCTATTGAAATATTAGAAGCGATTAAAATAGAAATGAAATTATTAAAGGAAGAACTTAATAATTTACATGAAAGAATTAATGAAATGAAAGAAAATTATTATAAAGAGAGTTATGAAGCTTTTTCTTTTATTCAGATGCAGAAAAAAATAATTGAATTTAGTGCTTTGATTGCTTCAACTAAGCATTTCTTTTATTTATCAGCTTGGATTCCTGAAAGTGAAATTGAAGTTACTAAGAATTTTATTGAAAAAAATGATCGTAATGCAATAATTGAATTTGTTGATAATTCGAGAACGAGTATAAAGCCACCTACAAAATTAAAAAATAATTGGTTTTCAAAACCATTTGAAATGTTAGTAAATATGTATGGAGTGCCTAATTATTATGAAATTGATCCAACTATGTTTTTTTCAATTACGTATATGATTTTATTTGGAGCAATGTTTGGTGATTTAGGGCAAGGATTGGTATTTGCTTTAGTAGGATTATATTTAATTAAAATAAAAAATCAAGATATATTTGGTGGGCTTGCACTTAGAGTTGGAATTAGTTCTATGTTTTTTGGTTTTCTTTATGATTCTTTCTTTGGATATGAACATGTTATAAGCAGAATTATAGCTTTAAACATATATATAAGACCTATTGAAAATGTTAATATAATGTTGATAACGGCTGTTGTATTAGGTATTGTATTATTATTTATTGGATTTGGGTATTCAATTTATAATAAGTTAAAAATTGGTGATATTAAAGAAGGCGTATTTGGAAAAAATGGCATTACAGGTCTTTTATTATATGCTTCACTTCTTATAATAGTACTTGTGAAATTAATGGAGAGTATAAATATAAATACTTTTATATTTGTTATTATTTCTATTGTTGCAGTGATTTTATTATTATTAAGAGAACCTATAACAAATAAAATATTAAAAAATGATAAATTATATTCTGAATCGGCTTCAGATTATTATGTTGAAAGTGCTTTTGAACTATTAGAAACATTTTTAAGTATGCTTTCTAATACTGTTAGTTTTATTAGGATTGGGGCGTTTGCATTAACTCATGTCGGTCTTTTTATTGCCTTTCACACAATGGCAAGATTGATTGGATCTACTGCAGGTGATATTTCAATGTTCTTTATAGGTAATGTTATAATTATTCTTTTAGAAGGATTAATTGTATTTATTCAAGGTTTAAGATTAATGTATTATGAAATTTTTAGTAAGTATTATACAGGAGATGGATATAAATTTGAGCCATCAGGATTAGAGTAGGAGGATTTTATATGAAAATAATTTTAGCTGTTGCAATATTAGTAGCTATTGGGACTATTTTAGTAGGAATTTATTATGATAAGAAAAATATTAGAGGTAATAAATTTAAATTGAAAAGGGCATTACTTTATAATTTATCTATTTATATACCGGTTATATTGATGGGTATATTAGTTATTGTGCCAGACATAGCTTATGCAGCAACAACGTCAAGTGCACCAGAAGTTAATGGATTGGGTCTTTTAGCTGTTGCACTATCAACAGGATTTGCAACTATTGGAGCTGGAATTGCGGTTGGTTCAGTAGGATCATCTGCATTAGGTGCTATTAGTGAAGATCCTGATATTTTAGGAAAAACATTAATTTATGTAGGTCTTGCAGAAGGAATTGCGATTTATGGACTTATTATTTCAATTTTAATTCTTGGAAGGTTATAGGTGTTATATGAGATCAATTATAGTAACGGATAATGATGAAACTATTGTTGGGCTCAGGCTTGCAGGTGTTGAAGGAAGATTGATTAAAAATGATAAAGATTTTTTAAATGTTATTGATGAATTAATAGCAGATGAAAATATTGGAATTGTTATGATAACACAAGGTATTTTTACAAAAAATCAAGATGAATTATTATTAAGAAAGCTTAAAGAAAAAGAAACTTTAATAATTGAAATACCTGGGTTTAATGAAAAAGCAAAGGAAAGTCTAATTTCTGAACATATACAGAGTTCAATAGGATTAAAATTATAATTGAAGAAGGTGATAGATTGATTACTATTGAAGATAAAATTGAATTATTTAGAAGAATAGTGTTAGATAAAATAAATAATGATTTTAAAATAAATGAAAATCATTTGGAAAACGAGAAAAAAACAGAAGATATAAGAATTGAGAAAGATGCAATTGACAAATCTAAAAGTTATATTGATAAATTTGTAAAAAAAGCAAATGAAGAAAAGGAAAGAGCTATAATAGAAGCAAATAAAAAGAGTAAGGAAAAGATTTTAGAAATTAAAAACAAATTTATTGATGAAGTTTACCAATCGCTTTTGGAAATGTGTAGTATTTTTATAGATGATGACAGATATCTATTGATATTTGAGAAACTTGTAAACAATCTAAAAGATGCAGTTGACGAATTTAAAGAAATTAAGATTTATTTATTAAAAAAAGATTTTGATGAAAAACTAAATAATATACAAGAAATTTTCAAAAGAGTTTTCACTGAAAAAGAAATAAATTATTATATTTCGGAATATGATTTTAAAGGTGGGTTTATTCTTTATAATGGGGATGAATCTGTAAAAATGAATGTTAGTTTAGAATCTATTGTGTCTTACAATAGGCTATTCATTGGAAATGAAGTGCATAAATTATTGGAAGTAGATGGTGAAACAGATGAGTGATTTTTCTAAAGTAATTATGGTAAATGGCCCTGTTGTAAAAGCTGATAATATGCTAAAAACCAATATGAGAGAAATGGTGATGGTTGGTAATAATAAATTAATTGGTGAGATTATTTCAATAGATGATGGAGTTGGAACAATTCAAGTTTATGAAGAAACTGAAGGTTTAAAAATTGGAGAAAAAGTAGTTAGAACTTATAAACCTCTATCTTTGAAACTTGGACCTGGACTATTGGAAAATATATTTGATGGAATTGAAAGACCTTTAAGAAAAATTAATGAAATTTCAAATGGATTTATTAAAGAAGGAATCGGATTATTATCAATTGATGAAACTAAAAAATGGGATGTTAAAATTATTGTTAAGCCTGGCGATATATTAAATGAAGGAGAGTTTTATGCTCTTATTGATGAAACTAGTTTAATTGAACATAGACTTATGGTGCCACCAAAAATTTCAGGTGAAGTCATCGAAGTAAAACCAGATGGCAGTTACTCTATAGAAGAAATTATTGTAAAGATTAAACTAAAAGATGGTAAAATTTATGATTTGAAAATGTTCCAGGAATGGCCTGTTAGAGAGCCTAGACCTATTTTAAATAGAATGAAATTATTTAAACCTCTTATTACAGGGCAAAGAGTACTTGATGTGTTTTTCCCTCTTGCAAAAGGAGGAACTGCTGCAATACCGGGAGGGTTTGGAACGGGTAAAACAATGACACAACATCAACTTGCAAAATGGTCTGATGCAGATATTATTGTATATATTGGATGTGGCGAACGTGGAAACGAAATGACTGATGTTTTAAATGAGTTTCCAAAATTAGTTGATCCGAAATCAAAAAAACCAATTATGGAGAGAACCATACTTATAGCTAATACATCAAATATGCCTGTAGCTGCCAGAGAAGCATCAATCTATACTGGTATTACATTGGCTGAATACTATAGAGACATGGGGTACCACATTGCTGTTATGGCTGATTCCACATCAAGATGGGCTGAAGCATTAAGAGAAATATCTGGACGACTTGAAGAAATGCCTGCCGAAGGCGGATATCCGGCATATTTACCATCGCGATTGGCTGAATTTTACGAAAGAGCTGGATATTGTAGAACTTTGTCTAAAAAAGAAGGATCAATTACAATAATTGGTGCAGTTTCACCTGCAGGAGGAGATTTCTCAGAACCGGTTACTGAAAACACAAAGCGATTTGTAAATGCATTTTTAGCACTTGATAAAAAACTTGCATATGCAAGACATTATCCTGCAATTAACTGGTTAAGTAGCTATAGTGGGTATATAGATGATTTAAGTGATTGGTATACGGAAAATATAAGTGGAGATTTATTGATACTTCGTGGAAATATTATGAAAATTTTACATGAAGAGGATAAATTATCAGATATAGTTCAATTGGTTGGAGAAGATGTTCTAGCAGATGAACAACGATGGATTTTAACAATAGCACATATTGTTAAAGTTGCATTTTTACAACAGAATGCTTTTCATGCTATAGATACTTATGTTCCGCTACCTAAACAACATTTAATGCTCGAATTGATTTATAACTTATATTTAAAAGGTAAATCAGCAATTGATAATGGAATTGCATTTTCTAAAGTTAAAAATGCTGAACTTTTTAGTAAAGTTATTAAAATGAAATATACAATACCGAACGAAGATATTGTTGGTATTGGAAGTTTGATGAATGAAATTAATGACTATTTTAGTGAACTTGAAGAAAAATATGAATAGGAGGAGAGGCGTATGAAGTTAAAAAAAGAATATTTAAAAATAGATAAAGTAGATGGGCCTCTTATATTTGTTTCTGGCATCAAGGATGTTTTTTATGGTGAAATAGTTGAAATACTTGTTGGTGATACTAAAAGAAAAGGAAAAGTAATAAGAATAGAGAATGAGAATGTTGCTATTCAAGTGTTTGAAGGTACGTCAGGTCTTTCGAATACAAATTCAGCAATATATTTTACGGGTAAAGCATTTGAATTAAATTTGAATGAAAATATTTTAGGACGAACTTTTAATGGAGTTGGGAATCCAATAGATAATGGTGGTGAAATTTATTCTGAGACTAGTTACAATATAAATGGAAGACCAATTAATCCGGTTGCAAGAGAGTATCCAAGAAATTTTATTCAAACTGGAATTTCATCAATAGACACTTTAACAACTTTAATAAGAGGGCAAAAACTTCCAATATTTTCAGGTAATGGTATTTCGCATAATAAATTAGCTGATCAAATAGTTAGGCAATCTAACATTTCAAAGGAAAGTGGTGGAAAATTTGCAGTGGTGTTTGCGGCTATTGGAGTGAAATATGATGATGCGGCTTTTTTTAAGAAAAGTTTTGAAGAATCAGGAGCAAGTGAGAAAGTTGTAATGTTTATTAATCTTGCTAATGATCCGATTGTTGAAAGAATTTCTACTCCTAGGTGTGCTTTGACAGCTGCAGAGTATCTTGCATTTGAAAAAGAATACCATGTTTTAGTTGTAATGACTGACATTACTTCATACTGTGAGGCTTTAAGAGAAATCTCATCTGCTCGTGAAGAGGTTCCTAGTAGAAAAGGATATCCAGGATATTTATATTCTGATTTAGCTTCATTATATGAAAGAGCTGGAATTTTAAGTGACAGAGAAGGTAGTATTACTTTGCTTCCGATTTTAACAATGCCAAATAATGATATTTCTCATCCGATTCCTGATTTAACAGGTTATATTACGGAAGGGCAAATTGTTTTATCAAAAGATTTTGAACAAAGCGATATTTATCCTCCTATTGATGTATTGCCTTCGTTGTCAAGAATTATGAAAGATGGTATTGGGGAAGGGTATACTAGAAAAGATCATCCAGATGTTGCAAATCAACTTTTTGCATCATATTCAAAAGTGAAGGATATTAGAGATTTAGCTCAAATTATAGGAGAGAATGATTTAAGTGATGTTGATAAATTATATATGAAATTTGGCAGAGAGTTTGAAGGTAATTTTATTAATCAAGATAGATTTGAATTAAGATCTATTGAAGAAAGTCTTGATTTAGGTTGGAAAATGCTTTCTATACTTCCTAAAACTGAATTAGATAGATTAAGTAGTGAAGTGCTTGAAGATAATTATATTGAGAAGTAGGTGGTTTTTTTGCAAGGAAAAATGATACCAACTAAAGCCAATTTAATGAAATGTGAAGAAATTTTAAAGTTCTCCCAAAAAGGTTTTGAATTATTAGATAAAAAGAGAAATATTTTAATTCAAGAAATGATGACACTTGTTAAACGTGCAGAAGTTATTCAAAGCAAAATTAATAATGAATTCATTGTAGCTTATAAATCTCTAGAAATTGCAAATATTATGATGGGAAGAAATAGTGTGAAAGAATTTTCATTTGCTGTAGAGGAAGAAAATGAATATAAAATTTTATTAACTAGTGTAATGGGTGTTGAAATTCCTAAAATAAAATATAATAAGGAAGAACCTGTTGCGAGTTACAGTTTTTTTAGAACTAATTCTAGTTTTGATAATGCGGTATTGAAATTTAATGAATTAAAGTATATGATATATGAGTTAAGTGAAGTTGAAACTTCAGTCTATAAATTAGCAATGGAAATTAAGAAAACAAAAAAAAGAGCAAATGCTCTTGAAAAAATTAGAATTCCAATGTATATTGATTTAATAAAGGAAATTAAAGAAACTCTTGAAGAAAAAGAGAGAGAAGATTTTTTTAGACTGAAATTATTAAAAGGTAGAAAAAATTAATTGCATTAATGGGGGGAGACATATGGAAAAATTAATAATTACGGCAGCTTTAACAGGTGCAGAGGTAACAAGAGAAATTCAACCGAATTTACCTATAACACCTGAAGAAATTGGAATTGAAAGTAAGAAATGTTTTGATGCGGGGGCAAGTATTGTACATATTCATGCTCGTGATGAAAATGGAGAGCCTACACAAAGCTATGAGGTTTATAAAAGAATAAAAGAAGAAGTTGAAAAGAGATCAAATGTGATTTTTCAACCTTCAACTGGCGGAGCTGTACATCATTCTCCAGAAGAAAGATTACAACCGGTAGATTTGAAACCGGAAATGGCTACTTTAAGTACTGGTACTACTAATTTTGGTAGTGATGTATTTATGAATACTGAAGAAAATATTGAAAAATTTGCGATTAAAATGAAAGAATTAAATGTGAAACCAGAAATTGAAGTGTTTGAACGTGGAATGATAAATAATGCGTTAAGACTTGTAAAAAAAGGTTTGATTGATGGACCTTTACATTTCGATTTTGTATTGGGAGTACCAGGCGCATGTCCTGGAACACCTGAAGATTTAATGCATATGCTTAGATTTATTCCGAATGATGCAACATGGACTGTTGCAGGAATTGGAAGACATGAGCTTCCTTTAGCTACTATGGCGATAATATTAGGTGGTCATGTAAGAGTGGGATTTGAAGATAATGTTTATTATAGTAAAGGAAAAATGGCTGAATCTAATGCTGATTTAGTTGCAAGGATTGTAAGAATAGCTAAAGAATTGGGAAGAGAAGTTGCTACTCCTGATGAAGCGAGAAAAATTTTAAATATAAAATAAAAAATCGCCCGGATTGTTCCGGGTTTTTTTATAAAATTATTTATAAGTTTTTTAATCTTTTTTTTGGGTAATAATAATTGATACAAGGAGTGTGTAATATGCCGAATGATATAATGGAAAAAATATTAATTGCAAAAGGAATTGCTGTAACTATTGTAACTGTAATTGTGGGATTGTATGTGATTTATCGAATTATTGATTATTTAATTAGAAGAAGAGAAACGACGCTTGAAGTAATCGCAAATAGTTTTTGTAATTATGAAAGTTATATACAAGTTGATTCGAATATTAATTATTTAAGAAAATTTGTACCTAATGTTAAAGTTTTTAAACCTATTGAGAAAGAATTGCTTGAGGAGCAGCATAATTTCAAAAAAACAATTGATAAATATACTTATAGAAAAAGTTTTGAATATTATATTTTTTGTGAGTATAAAGAAATTGAAAGCGGAAGTAGAGGAGCAAAGTTGTTAATTGTGAAATTATCACTTTTAGGAAGAGTTCATGAATTTAAGATAGAGGATAAAAAAGGAATGGAGCTTGAATATTTAAAGACAATATAAAACCACCGATAAGGTGGTTTAATATTGTAGTATTTGATAATTTTCAGTATCTTTTAATATAAATTTATCAAAATAATTTTGATCATAAATATTAAAATATTCAAAATTAGAATATTTTATATTTTCCCTATTCATAAGTTCGCTATATATGTCTGTAGTAATCCATTTTCCGTTAATGTAAATTTCAGTTTGATAATAAACAGTCTCTTCAGTATCTAGCCTTCTAATAATTCTTGAAGGGATATCCAAACTTCGAATAAGGCTTGAGAATAGAAAATTGATTTCAATATTAGTACCACTTGATGAATTAAATACTTCAAGTGCATTTTTCATTTCATTTGATTCAGTATTTTCATTTATAAGAGCTATGTTGTTAAATATCCATTCATATAATATTTTAACTTTGTCGTATGAATTTGTTTGATCAATAGAAATTAATTTTGCTGCTGATAAAAGCGTTTCATTTGATGATAAAACCTTTTCGCTTGGTAGTAAATATAAAATATTTTCGCTATTAAGGTTTACTATGCTAAATTGCATAAGCACATTAGAATCGGGCTTATTCATAGTAATAATTGATTGGTTATTATAATCTTTTTCTGTTTCATTATTAATAATAATGGTGATATTATGTTTTCCTAATCCAAATGGAGTATATATTTTTGTATTAAAATGTTTATCAATAACTGGAACGATGAAAATTTTCTTATGCCCATTTTTTTCAACTATTACATTAAAAGATTTAATAGTTTCATCTTCAAGTGAACCAACAAAATCAAAATTGTTGCTTATATCTTTATTTGCATGTAATTCAGTGTCTAAATTAATTTTATATTTAAAAAAATTCTTATATTCTAGATAATGTTCTTTTTCTCTATTGATAGTAAGTGTTGATATTTTTAGAGAATTAATTATAATATTTGTTAACCCTATTGCATCTTCATCTTGAATGCTTCCTGAATATGAAAAGTTAAAAAGATGAACTTTATTATTATATTTAAAAAAATATAATATATTTTTTTTATTATTTTCACTTTGATCTTGAATGTTTGTATTTAAATGAATTATTTTAAATGGTATATCGTTTATTGTTGAATTTTTAATATCTGAAAAAACAATTTCATTTGAATTATTTTTTTCTATTTGCGATTGGATATTTGAAATGTAATCGTCAAGTGACATTTCATTTAAGAAACCGCTTGATATAGACAAAGTATAATTTTGTAGACCGTCATAAAGGCTGAATGAGTATTTATTTGTACTTGTGTTTTCCCATCCTGCTGGAAGTGAAAATTCAATACCTTCATTTTTCAAATAATATTTTTTAAAAAAAGTTGAGCCAAGATATGAATAAATATTTTCACGGTATTTATTGTTAATATTTAATATAGTTTTATCTTCATTCCAATTTAAGTCCATATCAAATGTTTTTGCAACAAATTCTACTGGTACTAGTGTTCTATCATCTACGATTATTGGTGGTGAAGTCAGATTTGTTTTTTTACCGTTGTTATAACAAACTGAATCGTTGATTTTTAATTTAATAAAAGTATTTCCTTTATAGGTTAATACTTCTTGAGTATCGTTAATCCAATTTACGTTTGCATCAAAAGATTCAAAAAATTGTCGCATAGGGACCATCAATGTATTATCTTTTTCAATGGGACTAGTAGCAAAGTCGATTTTCTCACCATTGTAAAAAATTTCTACTTCTTTTTCGGCAAATGAAATTGTTGTTAATGATAATAGAAAAAATACTGTTAAGAGTATAAAAATATTTTTTTTCATAATTTTCCTCTCTTTGTATTGAATAATATTATAAACTAGTATAATATTATTAAAAATGCAACTATGCATCTTATATACAAATCTTCAAATTTAACTATTCTATTTTAAATAATACCACAAAACATATATGATTAAACTTAAAAATGAAAATTGTAACATAAGTGTAATAAATTTACTTGTATTAAAACATAGGAGGCTTATGAGAAAAAGTGATTTAGAGAAGAAAACTGTCAATGATTTAAGAATTATAGCTAAAAGTTTAAATATGAAAAAAACGTCAAAATTCAATAAAGCTGAACTGATAGATATTATAATTAATGGTGAGAAGCATAAAATCGAAGAAATTCCTACTGAATTTATAGAAAAACTTGATGACAAAGATAATATGGATAAAGAAGTTGAAGGTGTATTAGAAACTACAGATAAAGGATATGGATTTTTACGATTTAGCAATTATATGTCAAGCGAGTATGATGTTTATGTATCTGCATCTCAGATTAAAAAGTTTAAATTGATAACAGGTGATAAAGTAAGAGGCGTTACTAGAAAAGCTAAAAGTAATGAAAGATTTAGCGCTTTATTATATGTTAAAGAAGTTAATGGGTTAGACCCTCTCGAAGCAAAAAAACGCACCAGTTTTACTGATTTGACTCCTAATTATCCTACAGAAAAAATAAAATTGGAAGATAAAAAGGAAAACTTATCTTTACGAATTATTGATTTATTTGTTCCAATAGGAAAAGGACAACGTGGAATGATTGCATCGCCACCAAAAGCAGGGAAAACAACATTGCTTCACAATATAGCAAAACAGATAGAGAAAGAATATCCTAATATTGAGCTTATAGTTTTATTAATTGATGAAAGACCAGAAGAGGTTACTGAAATGAAAAGGCTTATTAATAGTGATGTTATATTTTCAACGTTTGATGAAGAACCAAGAAATCATATTAAAGCTGCTGAAATGGTTTTAGCAAGAGCTAAAGCACTTGTTGAACATGGTAAAGATGTTATAGTTTTACTTGATTCAATTACCCGATTAACACGAGCTTATAATCTTGTGATTCCATCTAGTGGAAGAACTTTATCAGGGGGGCTTGATCCTGCAGCGTTATATAATCCTAAGAGATTTTTTGGCGCAGCAAGAAATATTGAAGCTGGAGGGAGTTTAACAATTTTGGCTACTGCACTTATTGAAACAGGTTCTAGAATGGATGATGTTATATTTGAAGAATTTAAAGGAACAGGAAATATGGAGATTACTTTAAGTAGAGAATTATCTGAAAGAAGAATATTTCCAGCAATTAATATTAATAAATCAAGTACACGAAAAGAAGAATTACTTTTAAATAAAGAAGAAATTGAAGCTATTTGGAAATTAAGAAGGGCTTATGGTAAAGAAACCACTGCAAAAGCTACTGAAAAGATGATTAGTTTATTAAAACAGACTGAGAATAATAATGAATTTATTAAATTAATTTCTTTAGAATTTTAATTTGATTATTTTTTTCATTCATGTTATAATGTGAGAGTTGATAAAATGAATAAATATATATTATTTATATAGAGGAAAAAGAAAAATTAAGAAAGAGGTGGAAATATGAAATCTGGAATTCATCCTGAGTATACAGAAGTAGAAGTTCATTGCTCATGCGGGAATAGATTTACTACTAAGTCAACAAAAGGTTCAGACATAAGATTAGATGTTTGTTCACAATGTCATCCTTATTACACTGGTGCTAAGAAATCAGGCGTAAAAGATGGAAGAGCTGAACTATTTAAAAAGAAATATGGAATGGAAGTTGAATAGTAAAAGCATGATAGGTTAGGTGATTCCTAACCTATTTTTTGTATTGATTGATACTATTTAAGCAAAAATATATTATGTGGCTATGTTTATATAAAAAAATGTTGACTAATAGACCAAACGAAAAAAACTGAAAGGTTTTGGCGGGAATCGATTGATACTATTTAAACAAAGAATAATATAAAGAATAATATTATGTAATAATAATTAAATAGAATATATCTGATAGTAAAAAATAAATTTTTAGACTAAAAATGGTAACAATTTGATAGATGTCTATATGGCATCTTTTGTTATTTAGAAATAACAAAAGCTAGAGAAAATATGTATTATACATCGTGGGGAATGGGGGTGAATACTACTTCTAAAGTAGTGGTTATGGCAAAATTATATTTTAGATATGGTGCTATGAATTGCGGAAAATCAACAAATTTAATGCAAGTAGCATATAATTATAAAGAAAGAGGTATGAAATCAGTTATAATTAAACCTATGGTTGATACTAAAGGGGCTGATTCGGTAGTTTCTAGATTGGGAATTAATAAGAAAATTGATATGCTTATTGATGATAGGATGAATGTTTTTAATGAGATAAATAGAGATAATGAAAATGAAAAAATTGATTGTATTTTAGTTGATGAAGTTCAATTTTTTAAAGCAAATCAAATAGATCAACTTCTGATGATAGCTGTTAAGTTAAATATCCCTGTTATTGCATATGGTCTTAGAACTGATTTTAAAATGAATGGATTTGAAGGTTCCGAAAGATTACTTTTAATTGCACATACAATTGAAGAATTAAAAACAATTTGTAGATGTGGTAGAAAAGCTACGCTAAATGCTAGAAAAATTAATGGTAAATTTGTATCGGATGGAGATCAAGTAGCAATTGATGGAGAAAATAAAGTGGAATATGAATCATTATGTAGTAATTGTTATTATAAATTAGTTTTAGATATAGGCAATTGCGAAACAGACTATTAACAACTTGTTATTAAAATAAGCAAGTTAAACTAAGAATGCAGATATTAAGTTTTTCAAATATGAATAAGTAATAAATTAAGCAACCGTTTTAAAAGCTCTTAAATGATCTATGTGACCTGAATGAATCATAATAAGAACACCAATTAATTGAGTTATACCAGCAAGTAAAATTGTTGATTTAAGAGAAACTGTATTTCTAATTTGAGAACTATTGATATTAAGATAATCTTTTAATTGTCCAATAGCTCTTTCACAAACAGTTCTAGTTTTATATAGATTTTGCCATTTTTCAGTATTTTGAGGTAAAGAAGTATTAAATCGATATTCTTCATCAATAGCAATATTAACTTTTCTACCATGAATGGCATCAGAACAA
>Ga0256842_1000410_pt1 | contig 37755 bp, 38 predicted proteins | sample 4559240metaG_FD_185973 | JGI IMG/M metagenome (GOLD analysis project Ga0256842, IMG submission 185973) | Hydrothermal vent microbial communities from Guaymas Basin, Mexico - 4559-240 | ecosystem: Environmental > Aquatic > Marine > Hydrothermal vents | place: Mexico: Guaymas Basin | collected...
ACCTGGTCTTTATATGTGGTTTTTTTAATCACAAACAACCCCCGAATAATAATTGTCTACTGTCGACAATATACAAAAAAATGAAAAAGTCAAACAAAAAACGCCCAACACAATGTCGGGCGTTAAATAACTATTTAAGCCTATACCATCTACTTCCACCAAAACCACCAGTCTTTTTTAAAGCATGAAAATTATTGCCATTATCTATCCTTAACTTTAACGTTCCTTTAAGCATATTTGAACCCTTAGGAACATCCGCCCATCTTAAATTAACAATATTCCCACAGAATCCTTCTATTAAGCAAAGTCTAATAATGTCAATCTACAATCTTTCTCCTTCTTTTGGAACGATACATATTACAACAAATTTTTCATTACCGGTATTCCTGTATTGATGTTCAACATTGGACGGAACATACGAAACACAATCTTTTGTCATTTTATATTCTTTTCCGTCCATATATAAAATTCCTTCGCCTTCCACAACATAATTAATGTGGGGCCAAGGATGAGAATGCTTCGGTGTAAAGCCGTCCTTTTCTATCGTAAAGAGTCTCATAACATGACTATCCCATCCTTCTTTTGGTCCAATCAAAATCCTTTTGGTTACGTTTTTAGCGTCGCTTGAATCCATCAACCTTTCTTCTATTTTGTCTATACATCCTACAAACATATCCACCTCCAGTGTGTTTAATTTAAATAATTATATTGAAAAATAGACAAAACAAAACTAATTTTATACTCTAATGTCTGGTAAGGAGTTTTAAATGAATACAGATTTATTGCATTCTTTCTTTTACTACGGAATTATCATTTTATGGCAATTGCTTGTTATATCTGCCGTAATGCATATGCTCTACCAAAGAAGAACGCCTACAAGTATGATTGCGTGGCTTTTATCGATAGCCGTATTTCCCTATATTGCAGTCCCACTGTATTTTATTATAGGCACAAGAAAACACATCAATAAAAAAACCTCTGTTAAAATGAGCGCTTTACAAAACGACGAATGCACACCAAATCTTCCTGTCAGCGAAGTGCTTATTGCAAATAAGATTCCTAAGCCAACAACGGGCAACAGGGTAAAAGTCATAACTGACGGCATAATGGCATACAATCTGTTCATCGAAAAGATTAAAAGTGCAAAGGAAAGCATATACATAAGTACTTACCTATTCGAATACGACAAAATAACCAAAAATATAATTAAACTTTTATCTACAAAATCCAAAGAAGGTGTAAAGATAAAGATTCTTTTAGATTCGGTAGGTTCATATAAATTCTACTTTAGTAAACGATTCACAAAACGGCTGATTGATGCTGGTGTGGATATTGCCTTTTTTATGCCCATATTACGTATGCCCTTCAAAAACTACATAAACTTAAGAAATCACAGAAAAATATATATATTTGATGAAAAAACGGTTATCTCAGGCGGCATGAATATATCAAACGACTACATGGGAACAAATAGATATCCTCCAAAATGGAATGATTTGATGTTTATAATTGAAGGCAATGCCGTTTTTCACTATTTAGAGGTTTTCAAATCAGACTGGGCTTACGCTTCAGGAAAAAACCTTGAAATATCAACAAAAAAACTGAAAAAGTGCGGCAACGACTGTCTTCAGGTTGTCCCGTCTGGTCCTGATATAGAAACCGATGCTCTCTTTGAAGCAATAGTTAGTTCAATACATTCAGCAAAAGAGCGTATCTGGATAGTAACGCCATATTTTGTACCCGATAGCGTTTTAATGAAATCCCTTATAATAGCAAAACACAGAGGAATAGACGTTAAACTTATAACGCCTGCCAAATCTAACCATATTATTGCAGACCTTGGAAGAAAGAGTTATATGAGGGAACTAAAAGAAGCAGGTATTCACGTAGCTCTGTATAATCATGCAATGTTGCATGCAAAAGCTGTCTTATTCGATAACAAAAGTGTAATGCTGGGTTCTGTAAACTTCGACAACCGAAGCCTGTTTTTGAATTATGAGATAGCAAACTTTTCATATTCAAAAGAAACAATAAAAACTACTGAATCTTGGATGGAAGAGCTACTTAGAGATTCATCCGATGATATTCAAAAGGCTTCTAAACTCAGGCTTGTTGCGGAAAATTTCATGAGAATATTTGCTCCGCAATTATAATTTATGGAAAATTAATCTTTTTACTTGAATCCTTTGAGTATACCTGTCTTTTTGCGTATTTTAATTTTGTGAGTCTTGCCTGAAACACCCCAAGTAAATGCCACGATTCTACAAGTAAAGGTATATTTGGGTTATCCTTTGCAATCCAAGCAACAATCTTTTTCATTTTTTTATCAGGCAGCATCTTACCATTTTTGTCTATTTTAAAAAAACGTATCTCAACTTCTACAGTCTCTCTTTTTCCATGTTTATTTTTCATTCTATCTATATTGATTTGAGAAAGTTTTTTTGGCGTTATCTCAATTCTATATACATGACTTGCAACAGCAACATCTCTATAATAGGAATCACCAAACTTTACCTTATTTGATATAAAGAAAAGATATAGAGAGATAGGCGAATAGATACCCTTTTTAGAGACAAGCTCGACCTCTTTTTTTCTTCCGTTCTTTATTATAACAACCTTGGCTTTATGTTTATTAAGAAATGTTATCTTCACGCTCTTGTTCTTTTTTGATGTTTTTTCTAAACTTTTATATATTAAATCCCTTCTTGTATCTACATCTACACTACCTTCTATATGCTCTTTTAAACGATAAAATATACTGATAAGTTTGGACGTCTTTCCGTCAAAGGTAATAGTGTATGTCTTGTTATCTTTACTTAGCCTGCCTTTCAAGGTGCCTTTTGCAATAATCATATTACTGAATTCAAAATTATACTCAGCATCAAAATCTTCATATACACGATTAAATGATAATGCATTCAAAGAAAAGGCGATAATAAAAAACAAAGATATAAAAAGGGATTTAAGCATTATATTGTTCCAATGCCTGTTGAAGTTTGTTTTTAGTTAATTCTATCTTTGACAAACAGTCTTGATGGTCTTTACCGTAAGCCGTAAACCTTACACCCATAATTTTTGAATCAAACCCTGTCGGTAGAGATTTTATATGCATATCAGATGATTTCAATTTATCTATAAACCTTCCTAAAATTGTTTCGTCGTTTATCCTAAATTCATAGGTTTTGCTTAGTATACAACTGTCAGAAAAACCCTTCAAAGTCTTAAACACAAAGCCTTCAAACATAGGTTTCATCTCTTTTGGAATGCCCGGCAAGCAAAAAATATGCTTTCCATTTTCCTTTAGATAAATGCCACTTGCTGCACCCACATTATTTTCTATTTCTATCGCACCTTTAGGTATGTATGCCATTTTTTTTCTTTTATCGTTCATTTCAGGCGAATCTATTTTACCCGCATCATACAGCCTTTTATAGAATGTTTCGATACGATTATAAGATGCACGACTAAAAACAAGCTCTTTGTTAAGCGCTTTGGCTACGGATGAAACGGTTATATCATCAAATGTAGGACCCAATCCACCAGTGGTTATAATGATATCAACTTTATCTAAACAAGCTTTAATACAGCTAACTATATCACCTTCTTCATCATCTACAGATAGTATAAACCTATTATATATACCAATATTTGTTAACCTTGAAGATATAAAAAACGAATTGGTATCATTAGTGAAACCACTAATTATTTCTTTGCCTATGGATAATACACATGACGATAACATCATAAAAAATGGCGGAGCCGACGAGACTCGAACTCGCGACCTCTGGCGTGACAGGCCAGCGTTCTAACCAACTGAACTACGGCTCCAATGGTGGGCGCAGCAGGACTTGAACCTACGACCCTCTGCTTGTAAGGCAGATGCTCTTCCAGCTGAGCTATGCGCCCTATTTAATACCTAAGAAGGCTCTACTTGTTGACCTTTTCTTTGAAAACTCTACCACATTTGAAACTTGGTAGATTGAAGGCTTCAATTGTGAGTTTCTCACCTGTTCTTGGGTTTCTACCAACCCTTGCTGCTCTTTTGCTGGTATAGAATGTCCCAAATCCAGCAAAACCAACCTTTTCACCACTTGCAACACTATCCATAATTTCTTCAACTGTAGCATCAATAATCTTTTTTACTTCTGTCTTTGTAGCACCAATTTTTTTTGCAACTTTTTCAATTAGTTCAGCCTTAGTCATAAATACCTCCATCTTAATATGGCGTCCCCAGCGGGATTTGAACCCACGTTACCGCCGTGAAAGGGCGGTGTCCTTGGCCGTCTAGACGATGGGGACGCACAATGGTGGGTCGTGCAGGAATCGAACCTGCGGCCAATAGCTTAAAAGGCTACTGCTCTACCGACTGAGCTAACGACCCGTTAAAAAAGGCAAGAGTGATAATACATATTAGTCAACGATTTGTCAACAAAAAATAACCACTAAAATTCATTTTTTAGGTTCTCTTCCATAAATTTTTTCACTTCATCAATATCGTTGTTTAAAATGGACATTCTCTTATCTTTAGAGTGCAATTTCTTTATCGCATCAGGCTCTTTGGGCGTTTTTTTAATGGCTTTTTCTATAGCATCTGGAAACTTGGCGGGATGAGCCGTAGATAAACATATAACATCCTTATGGTTTGATTGCCATGCAGCCGATACCCCCGCTGCTGTATGAGGGTCTATTATATAATTTGTCTCTTCATAAAATCTTTTTATAGTATTAAGCGTATCTTCTGTATCGGCTCTATAAGATTCAAACTCATCCTGAACCTTTTTAAGCAATTCCTGTTTAAACAATATCTTTTTTGTCTGCGCAAACTCATCCATAATATCTTTAACCTTATCTGCATCTTCATCAAATAGATAATAAAGATAGCGTTCAAAGTTGCTTGCTATCTGAATATCCATGGACGGAGAAAGCGTTTGAGCTACCCCTTTTATGCTATAATCTCCAAAATTTACAAACCTATACAGTATATCATTCGAATTGGTAGCAAGAATGAGTTTTTTTATCGGCAATCCCATCTTTTTTGCAATATACCCTGCAAAAATATCACCAAAATTACCCGTAGGAACGCTAAAATAAAGCTCATCCACTCCGCTTTTAAAGTACGCATAAAAATAATAAACAATTTGAGCCAATATCCTTGCCCAGTTTATTGAATTTACAGCTCCCAAGTTATACTTGGACTTAAACTCCAAATCGTTAAAAATGGATTTTACTATATATTGACAATCGTCAAACGTTCCTTCTATTGCTATATTGTAAACATTTTCGTCTTCTACGGTGGTCATCTGCATCTCTTGGATAGGACTAACCTTACCGTGCGGATGAAGAATGAATATATTTACATTCTTTTTGCCTTTTAGTCCGTATATGGCGGCGCTTCCCGTATCTCCGCTTGTTGCTCCTAAAATATTTATATTCGAACCGGTTTTATCCAAAACATATTCAAAGAGATTGCCCAAAAACTGCAAAGCAACATCCTTAAAGGCAAATGTTGGTCCGTGGAATAGCTCAAGGATATACACACCGTCTTTTTTAACAATCGGCGTAATCTCATCCGTATCAAATGTAGAGTAACTTTTTTCTATTAGATTTTTAATGTCTTGTTTGTCAATATCGTCTATGAATAGGCTAAATATCTCAAAGGCAAGCTCTTTGTACGCTAAATTTTTCAACTTTTCCAGCTCAACCGTCGGTATCTTTTCGGGAATTATCAAACCGCCATCGGTTGCAAGCCCCATCAAAAAGGCTTCCGTAAAACCTAAACCGCTAACCTTGCCTCTTGTGCTTTTGTATTTCATAGACTACACCTTCTTTATAGCCTGATTTGCACAAACCAAAATCGGGTCCCACACAGGAGCAAACGGCGGTGAATATACCAAATCAAGCCCTTGGATATCTTTAATCGTCATATTGGCATATATAGCCGTAGCCAAAACATCAATCCTTAAAGCCGCACTCTCATCTCCTATGGATTGCGCTCCTATCAATCTTCCCGTTTTCTTCTCCGTTATAAATATAATTGTAATCTTATCCTGAATAGGGTATCCGTGAGCCTTAGTAGGCGCAGTGATGGCTGTTTTAAAGGTATCAAATCCCATTTCTTGGGACTCTTTTAGAGAAATACCGGTTTTTCCGATAGCCAATCCAAAGACATCAAATGCCCTTGTGCCTACTACACCTGCAAATTTTTCATTTGCGCCGGCTATGTTAGCTCCAGCTGTTTTACCCGATTTATTGGCGTTATTACCGCTTGGCAAGTAAATATTTTTATCGAGTATTCTATGATACAACAGGGCGCAATCGCCTGCAGCATATACATTATCAATATTCGTTTTGAAGTATCTATCGACAACAACAGCCGTGCTATCTTTATCTATCTTAATCTTTGAACCTTCAAGAAATTCCGTATTGGGTTTAAAACCTATACCAATGTTAATAATATCGGCGTCAAAATCACCTTTGTTTGTTTTAACCGTTAAACCGTCAATCTCTTTAATATCTATGCCGGTAACAAGCTTTACGCCGTTTTTATCCAAAACCTCTCTAACCTTTTCATCAACTTCGTCTTCATATTCGTTCATCAGCCTGTCGCTTCTTTTAAGAATGGTTATATCTTCTATGCCTATCCTTTTAAAGTTATCTGCAACCTCCAAATTGATATAACCGGCACCTATTAAAACGCATCTTTTGGGCTTTTTCTCTTTTATGTAACTCTTTATCGCCCTTGCGTCGTCGAGAGTCTTAAGCGTGAACACGCCTTCATTATGCACACCATTAATGCTCGGCAAAACAGCCCTTGCTCCGGTAGCTATAACAAGATAATCATACTCAACTTCATACTTTCTGCCTGTAGCCTTATTATCAACAAAAACCTTGTTATTATCGGTATCAACACCTATTACCTCATTCAAGAGACGAACATCTATGCCGCGTTTTTCCTTAAAATCCTTAGCGCTCATCACAACAAGACCTTCAACATCAAGGTCGTATCCGATATTGTACGGCATACTGCATGCTCCGTAGGAGACATCCTCCGTTTTCTCTAACACTATTACTTCAGCCGTTTTATTTCTTCTTTTTACCTGACTTGCCGCACTCATACCTGCGGCATCACCACCTACAACAACAACTCTCATCGGTTTTTTTTGCATTATCTACTCTCCTTTTCCAACAAGTTCCGTTAACACTATGCTTGACTTAGGGTGAATAAAGGCAACCTTTACGCCTGATGCACCGTCAAACGGTTCTTCATTAATAAGCTTTACGCCCTTTGATTTAAGATGCTCAAGCTCTTTGTATATATCATCGGTTCTATAGGCTATATGATGCAACCCTTCTCCATGCTTGTTCATAAACTTAGCAATCGGACTATCGTCTGCGGTAGGTTCTAAGAATTCTATATGGACACCGTTTATATTAAACTTAGCCACCTTGACTTTTTGAGATTCAACCTCTTCCGTCTCAAGAAGTTCAAGACCTATAATGTCTCTATACAACTTTATTGTATCATCGAGATTTTTAACCGCAACACCTATATGGTCTATCTGCTGAAGCATCAGTCTATTCTCCTTTTTAATACTCGTTTGTTTCTTTTGTTCCTTTACAGACCTCTTTTATCCTATCTTCTACCACCTTACCGTTTTTCACAATTCTAACATGCACCTTTTGGCAAGTGGTATGTTTATTCGGATTGTAGTATTGATTGGATATCGGGTCTGCTTCAACCTTTTCCCATCCACCATTATTTGTCTGTCTTTGGTAGGCTACAGGTCTTTGTTGATTAATAGCTTCCCTTATGGCTTTCTGCTGTATCTGATAATAAGCTTCACCAACCATCGAACCTATAATACCGCCTATTACGGCACCCTTCCACTTATCATTAGATACACTTGACCCAATTGCAGCGCCTGTTGCCGTTCCTAAAGCAACGTTTTCAGATTCTGTGGCACAAGAAGAAATCATCGTAACAATAAACACAAGCCCTAAGAAAGCCATCAATAACCCTTTAACTTTAATCATACCTTCCCCCTTTTAACATCTTTTAAAGGCATTTAAAATTTTTTCAGCAGCAAAAGACGGTGTAGTTATGCTATTTTCTACAGCATATTCCATCTCTTTAGCAATAGACGATATCTCTTCATCGTTATTTAACATATCTTTTATACCGTCCATTACAACACTCCACATCCAATTTTTTGCTTGATTTTTCCTTTTTGCCTCAAAAAAACCATTGCTTTTTTGCATATTAACATAATTTTCTACAACATTCCACAGCTCTTTAATCCCTGTTTTTTCTTTTGCACTCGCAAGCAGCACCGGGGGAATCCACCCATTTTCAATGGGCTTTAAAATATGAATAGCATTCTCAAGTTGTCTTTTGGCTAACGCTGCTTTTCTATAATTATCTCCGTCTGCTTTATTGATAACAACAGCATTTGCAACTTCCATTATGCCTCTTTTGATACCCTGCAGTTCATCACCTGCATTTGACAGTTGCATTAAAACAAAAAAATCAACCATAGAAGAAACCGTAACTTCAGATTGCCCTACCCCAACAGTTTCTACTATAATTACGTCATATCCATTTGCCTCACACAAAAATATGCTTTCTCTTGTTTTTCTCGCCACGCCGCCTAAGGAATCACCCGACGGAGACGGCCTAATAAATGCATTCTCCTGTCTTGACAATGTCTCCATCCTGGTTTTATCGCCAAGTATCGAACCGCCTGTTATGTGAGAAGAAGGGTCTATAGCTAATACCGCAACCTTATGTCCAAGCCCTATCAAAAACATTCCAAACGCTTCTATAAAGGTGCTTTTGCCAACGCCGGGAACACCGCTAATGCCGATTCTTATAGAATTACCAGAATGCGGCAATATGGCTTCCAACAGAGCTTTTGCCTGTTTTTTATGCTCTCTGTTTTTGCTTTCTGTAAGGGTAATGGCTTTTGCCAACGCCCTTCTTCTGCCTTTTAACAAATCATTTTTTAGTTTTTCTATATCCATCATTTGCCGAGTATACTCTTAGGTGTTCTTTTTTCTTTTATAGCTTTTAAAACCTCTTTTGCTGATTCTATTAAGCTTGTACCTGGTCCAAATATAGCAGCAACGCCGGATTTATAAAGAAAATCGTAATCTTTCTTAGGTATTACACCACCTGCAAAGACAATTATATCGTCGTCTGCTTCCAATTTTTGAAGTTCTTTTATCAACTGTGGTACAAGAGTTTTATGTCCTGCAGCCAATGATGATGCCCCGATTGCATGAACGTCGTTTTCTACTGCCATTTTTGCTGCTTCATCTGGTGTTTGAAATAGTGGCCCAACATCAACGTCAAATCCCATATCGGCATAAGCGGTTGCTACAACCTTTGCCCCTCTGTCGTGGCCATCTTGACCCATCTTTGCTATCAAGATTCTTGGCCTTCTACCTTCCTGTTTCTCAAATTCTTCAATCTCTTTTTTAATCTCATTAAATTCTTCGTTAGTCTCAAGCATGCTTCCGTAAGCTCCTGACACAAGTTTAATTTCTGGCTGATATCTACCATATACCTTCTCCAAAGCATAGGATATTTCACCCACTGTCGCCCTTAATCTTGCAGCTTCAACACTTAGCTCCAAAAGATTTCCATCACCAGTTTCTGCGGCTTTAGTAAGTTTGTTTAAAGCTTTTTCCACCTTATCATTATCCCGCTCGGCTTTAATTTTTTTCAAGCGTGCAATCTGCTTTTCTCTTACAGCAGTATTGTCTATATCCAAAACCTCAACGGCTTCGTCATCTTCTTCTGGTATAATGTATTTATTAACGCCTACTATTACATATTCCTTATTATCAATCAAAGCCTGTCTTTTAGCGGCTGACTCTTCTATCCTTAATTTTGGCATACCTGTCTCTATGGCTTTTGTCATTCCGCCAAGCTCTTCAATCTCTTTCAAAATTTTGGATGCTTCCTTAATCAAAGCGTGCGTCAATGATTCTATATAATAAGACCCAGCAAGCGGGTCAACGCTCTTGCAGACATTGCTCTCTTCTTGGATTATTATCTGCGTATTTCGTGCAATACGAGCCGAAAAATCTGTAGGTAGGGCTATTGCTTCGTCAAGTGCGTTTGTGTGCAAAGATTGCGTTCCGCCTAAAACAGCAGCCATTGCTTCAATCGTTGTTCTTATTATGTTGTTGTACGGCTGTTGAGCTGTCAAACTCCATCCGGATGTTTGGCAGTGCGTTCTTAACGCCATAGAACGTGGATTCTTTGGATTAAATTGGCTCATAAGTTCAGCCCACAAAAACCTTGCAGCCCTTAATTTCGCTATCTCCATAAAAAAGTTCATACCTATACCAAAGAAGAACGACAATCTCGGCGCAAAAGCATCTATGTCAAGCCCTTTTGATAGTGCCGTTTTGACATATTCAAGACCGTCAGCCAATGTAAATGCAAGCTCAAGTGTAGCATTAGCTCCTGCTTCTTGAATATGGTATCCGCTTATGCTTATAGAGTTGAATTTTGGCATATATTTACTTGTGTATTCAATAATATCGGCAATAATTCTCATAGACGGCTGTGGCGGATAGATATATGTATTTCTAACCATAAATTCTTTTAATATATCATTCTGTATCGTTCCTGCAAGCTGCTGTTGTTTTACTCCCTGCTCTTCAGCCGCCACTATATATCCCGCCATAATCGGCAACACTGCTCCGTTCATCGTCATTGAAACAGACACTTTATCAAGCGGAATATCATCAAAAAGAATTTTCATATCTTCAACTGAATCTATCGCAACACCGGCTTTTCCCACATCACCTACAACACGCGGATGGTCTGAATCGTATCCTCTATGCGTTGCCAAATCAAATGCCACAGACAATCCCTGTTGTCCCTGTGCCAGATTTCTTTTATAAAACGCATTTGATTCTTCTGCCGTTGAAAAACCCGCATACTGCCTTATTGTCCACGGTCTTCCAGCATACATTGTTGCTTTTGGTCCTCTAATATACGGTGGAAAGCCGGGGAATGTGTCAAGATACTCCAGTTTCTCCAAATCTTCAGCCGTATATAAGGGCTGTATGGGTATACCTTCGGGAGATTCCCATATTAAAGTATCTACACTTTTGCCCTTCAACTCTTTGCTGGCTAATTCTCTCCACTCTTCTTTTGATATCTTTTTGAAGCTCATAACTCCTCCTTAATTTTATGAGAATCTATTAACTAATACCTATATTTAACTAAAAAGTCAATAAATAGTCAATATATAAAAAATAAAAATACATATTTATCATTCCAATTTGTTGCTATATGCCTATATATATCTTATAATTATCGCATGGCATTGCTAAAATTAATTGTAAAAATTTTTGTGAGCATTGCACTGCTTGTCATACTTTTCTATAAAACGGATATTCGCCTATTTTTAACCACTATAACGAGTATAGGCTTATTAAATTTTTTACTTTTGAGTGCAATTTACATCTTTTCCCAGATAATAAGCAGTATAAGATGGCATTTTGTACTAAAAAGTTTAGGTGAAAACGTAAAATCCATTGAACTCTTAAAAATTTATTTTATAGGAATGTATGCAAATCTCTTCTTGCCAAGTATAATTGGCGGAGACGCACTAAAAGCCTATATACTTTCAAAAAAAATTCCCTTAAATAAATCCATAAGCTCTATATTCTTAGAAAGATATAATGGACTTTTGGCTTTATTGTTTGTTTCACTGATAAGCGTTACCCTATTTAAAAGCTTTTTTAAAAAAGAGATTGTAATCATGGTGATAGCGATAAATATATTTGCCTATTTTTCTGTATATTCTATTAAATTTTTTACTAAATACAGCAAAAAATTGGAAACATTTTTTAACAACATTAAAACTTTCCATAAAAGTAAATACTTTATTTCGGTTTCAATTTTATCACTTTTTGTTCAATTGATTGTTATATCCGTATATATTACTGCCGGCAATATGCTTGGTTTTAGGGTTAATTACGCATATTATTTAGCTTTTATACCTATAATAAATCTTATCAGCTTCCTACCTATTTCATTTAACGGCATAGGTGTCAGAGAATCAGCATTTGTGCTATTCTTCAGCCTTGCAAACCTAAACAAAACCCAATCCTTAACCTTGAGTTTAGAAGTATTTTTTGTTACGGTATTTTGCAGTCTAATAGGAGGAATTATCTATCTTGTCCAAAAAAGCGATTATAAAAAGATTGCAAGACTTCATAAAAGCCAATCAATTAATTAATAAAGGCAAAATAGGCATAGCCGTATCGGGCGGACCCGATTCGATATTTTTAGCGCACTCTTTAAATATTTTAAAAAATGACTTAGGCATAAAGATATACATCCTGCACTTTAACCATATGTTAAGAAAAGAAGCAAAAGAAGAAGAACAGTTTGTAAAAGAATTTTCCAATTCAATAGATGCCAATTTTTTATCCGACAGCTTTGACGTTGGCAAATTTGCAAAAAACAACAAACTGTCTACTGAAGAAGCGGCAAGGATAAAAAGATACGAATTTTTAAACAGTTGCAAAACACGGCTAAATCTCAACTTAATAGCCATAGCCCACACAAAAAACGATATTGCGGAAACATTTTTGATAAATATGTTAAGAGGCTCAAGCATAAAAGGACTATCTTCACTAAGAATAAAAAGAGGATTCTATATCAGGCCTTTGATTTTTTTAGAAAAAAAAGAGATAATAGACTATCTAAAAGAAAATAGGATAGAATACAAAACGGACAGCTCAAATTTCTATAAAGGTTTTTTAAGAAACAGAATAAGATTAGAGCTTATGGAGCAATTGAAAGATATCAATCCGAATATAGTAGATACACTCTACAGGGAATCTGAGATACTATCAAAAGAAGACAGATTGCTGGATAATATTGCAGAAAAGGAATTTACGAAACGTTTAGTTTTATTTAACAAAGAAAGATTGATTTTGAATATAGATAGACTATCTAACGATAATGCAATACTCTACAGGCTTATATCGATGGCCGCAAAAAAACTTCTAAACACTCAATATTCTTTGAGCTTTAAAAATATAGAAAGAATAGCACTCATTAAAAACACCCAAACGGTGGTATTAAGAAAAAAATTAAAGGCATACACAAATAAAGACAGACTTGTTTTTGAAAAACTATGAATATTAAAGAATCCCTAAGCTATTTAATGAAAAAACTAAAAGAAGCAAATATCGCCACATACGGAATAGACGCAATGATTATATTGAAACTATCTATCAACAAAGATGAACTATTTTGCTTAACAAACCCAGAATATAGGCTAAACGAAAAAGAGATTGAAACGCTAAAAGAACTGCTTGCCAAAAGAAAGAAAAAATATCCAATGGCGTATATTCAACACATAAAGGAGTTTTACGGATTTGAACTATACGTTGATGAAAATGTACTTATACCAAGACCGGAGACAGAGCTTTTAGTTGATACAACCTTGGAATTAGCAAAAAGGTTTATCAATCCAAAGATATTGGATGTAGGAACAGGAAGTGGAGCAATCGCTATATCACTTTCAAAAATACTAAACACAACCGTATTTGCAAGCGATATATCATTCAACGCTCTGCTAATAGCAAAGAAAAACGCAAGAAAATTAAATGCCGACATACAATTGATAAATGCAGATACACTGTCATTTTTAAATACCAAAATCGACATAATAGTCTCAAATCCACCCTATATAGATGAAAAAGAGTACAATAATCTGCAAGATGATGTTAAATTCGAGCCAAAAAAAGCCCTTATAACAAAAAACGGAACAGAAATAATAGAAAAACTAATCAAAGAAGCCAAACATCTCTGTAAATATTTAATCTTAGAGATAGGCTATAATCAAGAAGACTTTGTTAAAAGCTTTGACTGTTTTTATGATTTAAAAAAAGATTTTTCCAATCTGCCAAGGGTTGCCGTATTTAAATTTTAGTTAAGATTAACGCTTCTATTTATCCTTTGAATATTTAATGCCTTTCCGCTTTTTGAATTAACCGTTATTATACATCCGTTTATTCTCAAATTGCTTTTACACACCTTAAGTCTTTTAGGGATATAGGTTAAAAATCTGCTTAAAGCTTCATCCTTATTAAATCCTAAAACGCCGTCATGACAACCCGTCATACCAACATCTGTAATATATGCCGTTCCATTTGGCAAAACCCTTTCATCGGCAGTTTGAACATGGGTGTGAGTGCCAAGAACAGCACTCACACGCCCGTCAAAATACCATCCAAAAGCCTGTTTTTCGCTTGTCGCTTCGGCATGAAAGTCAACTATTTTTATCTTTATATCATCAGGTATCTCATCTTCTAACAACTCTTCCACTTCATAAAAAGGATTATCGACAGGCATCATAAAAACCCTGCCTATTGCGTTAATAACAGCAATCTCAAAACCGTTTATAGGAACTATTCTATAGCCTAAGCCGGGCGCTTTTTTGGAAAAATTTATAGGTCTTATAATCTTTGGCATCGAATCCACATCTTTCAAAAATTCCTTCTTATCCCACGTATGATTGCCCAGCGTTAAAACATCTCCGCACTTCTCAATATCATCGTAAACCTTTTTATTTATACCAAATCCGTCAGCCGCATTTTCGGCGTTAATAACAGTAAAATCTATATCAAATTCTCTTTTTATGCTATCTATTTCGTTTCGAAGTATTCTTCTGCCGTATCTGCCGACAACATCACCTATAAACAGTATGTTTACGTTAGTTTGCATATTCTATCGCCCTATTCTCCCTTATTACCACAACCTTAACCTGACCTGTGTATGATACCTGATCAGCTATCTCGTGTGCTATATCCCTTGCAACCATCAAACTTTGAGAATCATCAACAAGCGTATGCTCAACTATAACCCTTAGTTCTCTTCCTGCTTGAATTGCGTATGCTTCTTTTACACCTTCTTTTGTTTTTGCAATACCTTCAAGTTCTTCAAGTCTTTGTATGTAATTCTCCAACCTTTCACGCCTTGCTCCAGGCCTTGCTGCACTCAATGTGTCGGCAATTGAAACCAAAACGCTTTCTGGACACATAGGCTCAACCTCGCCGTGATGAGACATTATAGCATTTATGACACACTTATTTTCTCCATATTTTTTAGCCAAATCAGCTCCAATTTTTGTATGAGAGCCTTCAATTTCTTGGTCTACAGCCTTTCCTATATCGTGTAATAAACCCGACCTTTTAGCCAATTTAACGTTCAATCCAAGCTCACCAGCCATAATACCCGCAAGGTATGCAACCTCAACAGAATGAGCCAATACGTTTTGTGTATAACTTGTTCTATACTTCAACAGTCCCAAGTATTTAATCAATTCAGGGTGCATATTACCAACATCCAAATCAAATACAACCTGCTTTGCTTCTTCCGAAGCTTCTTGATAGAGCTCTTCTTTAACCTTCTCAACAGTCTCTTCAATTCTTGCTGGATGAATCCTTCCGTCTTTTATCAATTTTTCCAAAGCAATCCTTGCTATCTCTCTTCTTAATGGATTAAAGCTTGATATAACAACAATCTCAGGCGTATCGTCTATAATTAAATCCGTACCGGTTTCTTTTTCAAAAGACCTAATGTTGCGCCCTTCCCTACCTATTATCCTTCCCTTCATCTCATCATTAGGTAAGGTAACTGTAGATACTGTCTTTTCAGCTACGTAATTACTTGCTATACGCTCCATAGACATAGCCAAAATCTCTTGAGACATCTTCTTTGCTTCTTCTTTTAATTCCTCTTCTATTTTTTTAATCTTATTTGCCGCTTTTCTTTTGGCATCTTCTTCAATACTCTTTATAAGTTCTTCTTTAGCTTCTTCCTGCGACATTCCGCTTATTTTCTCTAACTTATTCTGTTCTTTTTTAATAAGCTCATCTATCTCTTCCATTTTCTTTTCAAGCTCTTTTTCAACATTCGCTATATCTTCCTGTTTTTGTGTAATACTTTCCAATTTATCGTCAAGATAGGATTGCTTTTTATCTAAACTCATCTCTTTTGATTGAAGCCTTTTTTCCCATTTTTGTATCTCTTTCTTAGATTCTTTTTCTAAGTTTTCTATTTCATTTTTTGCTTTAATCATATACTCTTTTGCTTCAATCTCTGCGCTCTTTAAAATATTTTCTTTTTCCTTTTCCGCTGATTTTAAAATATCGTCGGCACTCTGCCTTGCATACTCCTTCTTCTTAACAACAAATTGATGATAAGCAAAAGCACCTATGGATATACCAACAGCAACAGAAAGAATAATTAGTAACACTACTATTAACGTACTCATCTTCTATCTCCTTAATTTACATATAATATTTCTTTTTTCCGTTATAACATAATCTACAGCAATGTCGTGAATTTGATGTTCAATCTTATCCACAATACAGCAATCGTAAGCCACACCTATCTTTAGACCATCAAAATCCTTCAAGAATCTATCGTAAAATCCTCCGCCGTAACCTATTCTGTAACCCTTCAAATCAAATACCAACGCCGGGACTATTATTGCTTCAATCTCTTTTTTAAACACCTTACAACAAGCACCAAACGGCTCCATCACACCCATCTGTTTTCTAATAAAGCCTTGTCTTGGTAGGCACATATCCATATCTTTACCTTTTATCTTGGGAAACAAGAGAATCTTGTCGATTAATTTGAGATTTGGATTAACTTCTTTATTAAAAGGGTAATATGTCGCGATAAATCTGTATTTTTTTAGAAATATTGAAACTTTTAAAGATATAATAAGGCTTTTTAGGTATATATATTTTTTATCTAAAGCGCCACGCGCAATTTTAAACCTTTTCCTAAGGTTTTCCTTATCCATGCTGCCCTCTTTTATTATGGCGGATATATATCAAAAAAATTGTTTAATCCGTCAATATATCTAAAACCCCAGCGCACCGTGTGCAGTATTTTTCCTAGAACCTAACAACGATAGGTGGGGATATCGAAAAAGGCGGCAGCACATCCTTTTCTCGGATAAAAGGCCCATCTGCCGTACCTTTTAAGCCAATCCCCCATTGTCAGGTGTTGGCTCTAAGGAAAAAAGTACATCACGCATGCGCCAGGGCATACAATTAAGGTCCGGGTATGTAAAGATCGCCATAGGGTCTTGTGGACTTAGGCACCACCTTCACAAACTCCTCATTCATAATTTCATTATAATCATTTTTAAATATATTGCAAAATTCTTTTACATTCTCTTTTATTAAGTCATAGTCCTCTAAAGAAGGTTCTTCTGTTTTTACCTGTTCCCACAAAAGATGAGGCTCAACGCTGCCTCTTATAAAAATAGAGCCGCCATGCATACCCGTTGCTAAATAGTTACCCGTTATGGGTTTATTTTTACTCTTCGTTAAACCAAGAAGTATAAGCGTTCCACCGGCCATATATTCACCCATAAAGGCTCCAGCACAACCTCCAACTACAACTGTAGGATTCATTTCTTTGTAGGCTTTCATATGAATACAAGCCCTGTAACCAACATCCCTTTCTATAAATAGAGAACCACCTCGCATACTGTATGCCAAAACATCTCCAGCACTTCCATGCACTATTATTCTACCGCCATTCATAGTATTACCGACACCATCTTGGGCATCGTCAAGAACAACAATTTCAGGTCCGTTCATAAATGCTCCAAGGTCATTGCCAGGCACACCATGCAAAGTAATTGTTACATCAGGGTCGGATAAGCCACAACCAATATAATATTGCCCGCAGACATTCTCTATAACTAATTCTTTATTATGGTTTTTAATTGCGTTTCTTATCTGTTCATTTAAATCTCTATAATAAACATCTTTTGCATCTATTTCATACATCTAAAGCTCCTTAAACTTGTTAACCGTAAATTTTTCTATATCCTTCTTCCGTAAGATTCACAACCACAGGCTCGCCTGCCTTTGGCATCCATATCTCATCCAAATCTTTAGCTATATATCTTATCGCTGATTCCTCACTTGCCATAAATACCGTAGCACCCTTTTTTGCCGCAACAAGCGGTCTTAATTTTATTCTATCGTTAAGTCCAAACATTCCGCCCTGATACCCAACTATTATAGAAAAAGGACCGTTGAGCAGGGCGCCGCCGTAGGTCATTCTTAAAGCCGTATATAGTTCTTTTTCCTCTTTAGGCATTTTTTCTATCTCTTCCCATAAAGGTGGAGAAAATATTTTGCCTACCATATCGAAAGACAAACCATGCTTTCTTGATATTAAATCCAACAGATAGGCTACAACTTCCGTATCGGTCTTCTGAGTACATTTATATCCATACATCTCAAGATACCTTTTATTTGCGCCATACGATGATATCTCTCCGTTATGAACAACCGTCCAATATAAAAGAGAAAATGGATGAGCTCCGCCCCACCAGCCGGGTGTATTTGTAGGAAATCTGTTATGAGCCGTCCAGCAGCAAGCTTTATACTCATCAACCCTAAAAAAATTAGCTATTTCATCCGGATATCCAACGCCTTTAAATACACCCATATTCTTTCCGCTTGAAATAACAAAAGCTCCGTCAATCTTTTCGTTTATATGCATAACAAGTTTAACCATAAACTCATCTTCTTCTTCTTTTCTAAACTCTTCACTTTCGGCTTTTGTACTTTGCTCTCTTGGCTCAACAAAATAAACAAAAAATATTGGTCTTTTCTTCTTTATAGGCCTTGTAGGCATACCTCCGTGCTGTTCTATATGTAGCTTTCTATCAAGATACTCTTCTGTTATTTTTCTTGCATGCTCATCATCATACATTATATGCAAAGCATAAAAATCTTTAAAGTCAGGGTAGATACCGTATGCTGCAAAACCAGCTCCAAGACCATTTCCCCTATCCTTCATCAATGTAATAGAGTCAACTATATCTATGCCGGATACCAAAGAACCATCAGTATTGATAAAACCGGCTATACCACACCCCGATATATCTTTAGCAAGTTCCATAAGCTCTCCCGTTTACTTTATTTTTCTATCTAATCTTAAAACCCTAAAGGCTTTATTAAAATACTTCCATCCAAAATCACTATTCAAAAAGGTGTCTTTAATCCAAGAAACATCAAATTTATTCTGTATCATCCAGTTAAACATACCGGCTTTTTCTATATTGCCGACCAATATTGCACCCACTAATTTATTATCATCAATAAGAAATTTTCTGTATTCGTTACCGTTTTGAATCTGCAATACTTCAAACTCGTCAGAATCTACAATTCCCATAGATATAAAACTTGTTTTACCGATTGTTATGGAGTTTGTAGGAAATCCACCTTTGTATTTTATATTTGAGTCTATTATATTTAAACCTGCTATTCTGCCCTGTCTTGCAGCAAGTGGCAAAATAGGAATTGGTCTTTTTTGAGCAATCACTATATCGTATGCTTCAACAACATCTCCAGCAGCATATATCGTATCGATGTTTGTTTGCATATAGTCATTTACCAATATACCTTTATTTGTCTCAATATCGGAATCACTCACAAAATCAAGATTCGGCCTAACGCCTACTGCAACAACAACACTGTCTGTTTCTATCTTTTTTCCGCTTGATAGGACAACTTCCTTAACCTTTTTATCACCTTTGAGTTCAACAACAGAATCCTCAAGAATTAGTTTTACGCCTAAATTTTTCAATTCCTTATGGATATAGTCTGCACCTGTATCATCCAAGACAGGAAACAAAACACGCTTCATCAATTCAACAAGCGTTACCTTAATGCCTTTTTTAGCAAGCTTCTCGGCAGTTTTACTCCCAATAAGTCCACCACCCACAACAACACAGCTTTTTATATCTGATAGCTCAGATTTTAGCCTATCGGCAGATTTTATATTGGTTAAGGTATGAACACCTTCAAGTTCAACGCCCTGCATTTTGGGTATGATGGGCTTACCTCCGCAGGCGATTAACAGTTTGTCATATTCAACCTTTTCTTCATTATTTAATTGAACATACTTATTTTTAGGAAATACCTTAACGACACTTTTGCCTAAGATTGTTTTTACATTATTTTTTTCATAAAAAGCTCTATGTCTATAATAAAACCTCTCTTCAGCCCTGCTTACATCACCAACTACAAAGTTTGGAAGAAGCGGATGGGAATAGGCTCTTGTTTGCTCATCCGATATAACCCTAATATCTGAAATCTTATCTTTTTCTCTAATTGCTTCAACAGCGTTAATACCAGCAACAGAGTTACCTATTATTACAATTTTCATTTTTTCCCCTTTTTTTATATTTCTTCAAACGTCAATGCGTTATTAGGACAGGCTTCAACACATGCCGGAATTTTTCTATCGGGACATGCGTCGCACTTTGTAGACAAGCCCCAAACCTCTCTTCTTGTATCCCGTTTTATAACACCATACGGACAAGCCATTACACACATCCAACACCCTACACATTTATTAGAATCAACCGTTACATAACCACGCTCATCCCTATGCATAGCACCATTCTGACACGCTTCCATACATGGAGCATCATCACAATGTCTACACATAATAGACAGCGATAATGGATAGTTAAATTCAACGCTACATCTTGCAATAGGCCTTTCTTCTTTTTTAAAAGCCTTTATAATATCTTTCGATTGAGAATGCTCAACGATACATGCCACTTCACAGAGATGACAATATATACAATTATCTTCATTAATTTTTACGATTTTCATACAAAAACTCCTTACTCACCTGCCGGAAGAATTCCAAGAATTTCAAGTTCTCTATCTGACAAATCTATTCCTCTTAAGTTCAGCCTGTTGCCTCTTAAGGATTCTATAGAGTTGATTCCCATAGCACCCATAGTTTCTTTTATTTCAAGAGACCAAACTTTAAGAAGATTTATAAGTCTTTCGCTTGCTATATCCGGATTAACTCTTTTTGAAAGATGCGGATCTTGCGTCGTAATACCCCAAGCGCAACGCCCGGTATGACACTGTTGACACATTGTACAACCTATCGCTAAAAGTGCTGCCGTTCCAATATAAACTGCATCAGCACCAAGAGCTATAGCTTTAACAACATCCATAGAATTTCTTATTCCGCCGCTTGCTATAATAGATATATCCTGCCTTATGCCTTCGCTTCTCAAACGTTCATCCACAACAGCCAAAGCAAGCTCTATAGGCAATCCAACATTATCCCTAATAACCTGAGGCGATGCACCTGTTCCACCCTTAAATCCATCTATGCATATTATATCGGCTCCGGCTCTCGTTATGCCGCTCGCAATCGCAGCAACGTTATGAACCGCAGCAATTTTTACTATAATCGGCTTTGTATATTCAGTGGCTTCTTTAAGTGCATATATCAACTGCCTTAAATCTTCAATAGAATAAACATCATGGTGTGGTGCTGGTGATATGGCATCAGAACCTTGTGGCATCATTCTCGTTTCAGATATAGTTTCTGTTACCTTTTCACCTGGAAGATGTCCACCTATGCCCGGCTTTGCTCCCTGTCCTATTTTTATCTCAATAGCACTTCCAACATCCAAATATGGCTTATGAACGCCAAATCTTCCGCTTGCAACCTGAACAATAATATTACCTTTAAACTTATAATGGTCTTTATTAAGGCCACCTTCGCCGGAATTGTAAAATGTTCCCATCTCCTTTGCTGCTCTGCCTAAAGCCTCAACCACATTATAACTTAAAGCGCCGTAGCTCATTGCTGCAAACATTATCGGCACATCAAGCTCCAATTGAGGCGATAGCTTAGTTTTTAGAGAAACATTTTCAACACTTATCGAATGAGGTTTCTTACCCAAAAACGTTTTTAACTCCATAGGTTCACGTAATGGGTCTATAGATGGATTTGTTACCTGAGATGCGTTAAGAAGCATATGGTCCCAATAAATCTTATACGGCTTATCGTTTCCCATGGAAACAACGGGCGTTCCTCCGAAAATGGCTCTCTTTTTTAGACCGTCTATATGAGATTCCCAACTATAATTTCTTCTATAGCTATAATCTCTTTTCTCTATCGTTATTGCCTCTGTTGGACATATAGCAGCACAACGATTACAACTTACGCAATTTGAGTCCCAATTCCAAACCTTATCTTCTTCTTCATCATAGAAGGTAGCATCAAATGAGCACTGCTCCACACACGCCTTGCATCTTATGCATCTATCGTTATCTCTTATAACTGTAAACGCAGGCGGCGTATAGGTTTTTAAATTCTTCATCCACTTCACTTTTTTTCTCCTTAATGTTGTATAGTAGGGATTACATAGTATCAAAATAGCCATCTATTGTCAATGATGTGACAGATGCAAAAGTAATGGTCACAATATAATGTAAATTTTATAGTAAAATATTTTTTAATTGTTTAATTGTTGATTCTACTCGGTTTTATTATGCTATCCTACCTTCCTTAATTAACTTCTTTATATCGTCAATAACTATCTTGCCCATAGTATTTTTTGGAATCTCGTCAACTATATAAATCTTTTTTGGACATTTATAGTGAGCCAGTTTATTCCTTGTGAACTCTAACAAACTCTTTTCATCTATACATCCAGGTTTCTTGAGCCTTACTACGGCTTCAACCCTTTCTCCGAAATCCTCGTCATCCACACCTAATACGGCTGCTTCAAGCACACAATCGTTTTCTTCAATTACATATTCGACCTCTTTAGGATAAACGTTGTATCCACCACTGATTATCATATCATTTGACCTTCCCACCAAAAAAAGCCTTCCTGTTTTATCCATATATCCCATATCTCCTGTTGCAAACCAACCGTCTACAAACGATTCTTTCGTTTTTTTTGGCATTCTCCAATACCCTTTAAACACGTTGTTTCCTCTTATGTAAACGTCTCCCACCTCATTGGGTTTGGCATCGCTTCCGCCGCTATTAACAATCTTTATTTCGCAACCGTCAAGCGCATAACCGACGCTTTTTGGAATCCTTTGGTCTTGCTCGTATGGGTTGGATGTTATCATTCCTGCTTCCGTCATTCCGTATCTTTCCAAAATCCTGTGTCCCGTTATTTTTTTAAACTCGTAAAATAGTTTTTCGGATAATGGCACAGAACCTGAAATAAATACCCTCATAGAACTGATATCTGGCTTTTTGTCCATTTTATTCCATGCCTCTACCATTCTAAAGTAAAGCGTAGGAACACCCATAAACATAGTTATCTTTTCTTCTTCTATTGTTTTCCAAACACGCTCAGGGTTAAATTTTTTATGCATTATAACTTTGCTTTTTGCGTTTAGAGCTCCGTGAAGCGCAACGCCCAAACCATGAAAATGGTACAACGGCAAAACATGCAACAGAACATCGTCGCTTGCCCATCTCCATCTTTTTCTTAATGCTTCCATATTCAAAACAAGATTATCGTGCGTTATCATAGCGCCTTTTTCTACCTGTCGTTCCCGATGTATAGCCTATCATACCCACATCGCCGCCCTTGGCAACAAAATCAGGTCTCAACGGGTCATACGAGACAATTTCATCCTGATAAAAAATTGTTCCTTCCATCGGTTTATCGACCGTAATAACTGTTATACTTAGCCTATCAAGCATATCCTTTAATCTCAAATAGTTATCTTTATAGGTAACAAAGAATGCGCTTTCAGAATCGGTCAAAAAATACTCCACTTCCTGCACGCTATATTCCGTATTGAGTGGCAACGTTATAGCGCCCAATGTAAGATTGGCTAAATGAAAATAAACAAACTCGATAAGTTTGGGCATCTGTATGGCGACTCTATCACCGAACTTTACACCGATATCCTGCATAAACGATGCAGTTTTTAAAATCATTATGTCAATATCGCCAAAGGTGTAGTGTTTGTCTTCAAAAATAAAAGGCGTTTCTTGCGCAGCTATCATGGAATCGTGTAATTTTTTGGCTAAATTCATTATTTTGTACCTCCATATCAACAATTAATACATTTATATTGTTAAAATACTTGGTAAAGGTTTATTTGCATTCAGATTGCAGGTTATACGTTATTCTATAATCTCTTTTAACTGTTTCGGTATGTTGTTGCTTAAAACCTTACACCCATCCTGCGTTATCAATACATCGTCTTCTATTCTTATTCCGCCAAAATCAAACATACTTTCAATTTTATCGTAATTTATAAAATCTTTAAAAGCATTCCCGCCTTTCCATTTCTTGATAAGCGGCTCTATAAAATACACACCGGGCTCTATAGTCATTACGTAACCGCTTTTTAGCTCTTTTGCAAAACGCAAGCTTGATAACCCAAAAAGATTACTTCTTTTTACGGTTTCATCATACCCCACATACTCTTCGCCCAAACCTTCCATATCGTGAACATCTAATCCCATAGGATGTCCTATGCCGTGCGGGAAAAATAGTGCGTACGCCCCACTTTCAACTACATCATCTGCCTTCCCTGCTAAAAAACCTAAATCTATAAGTCCTTCTGCAATCGTCAACGCAGCTTTAATATGAACATTAAGAAAAGAAATTCCTTCTTTTGCCATATCTATACAATTCGTTTGAGCTTCCAAAACTATATTGTAAACATCCTTTTGCAACTGAGTTGCTTTCTTATCGACAAAAATCGTACGAGTTATATCGCTTGCATAGTGTTCAAAAGATTCTACTCCCGAATCAAACACAACCATATCGCCCTTTTTTAATAAATTTTCGTGGCTGTAGTTGTGCAATATAGAGCCCTTTGATGTAAATATTGTCGGAAAAGAAAGCCAAACACCCTTTGATATGGCATAGCCTTCTAAAAGTCCCAACACTTCCCTTTCATATCTGCCGCTTACCGTTTCCTTAAAGGCTATTTCATACATACCCTTGCTTATTTTTATTGCTTTTTTTATCTCTTGGATTTCCACATCTGATTTCTTTAATCTATCTTCAACTATGGCTTTTATTAATTTTGAAGATGAAAACTTATTGACAAAATAGGATTTAATGCCTGTTAATTTCTCTATTTTTACAGCATTATCGCTTCTATATTGAGGCAGGTAATGAATATCTCTTTTTTTACTTAACGCTTTATCTACATAATCTTCAAGGTTGCCATACGGCTTAAGTTCCAATATACCCGTTTTTTCACATAAGCTCTTCAAAGATTCTCGATAGCCACTCCATACCATATCATCCATCGTATCTTCATTACCAAATATTATCTCTTTATTGTTATCTACGTCTATTACTCCAGCAATATTTGGCCTATCTATACCAAAATAGTACAAAAAACTACTATCCTGTCTAAAACGATAGTCGTTTCCTTTGTAATTCATTGGAATATTTGAATTACCCATAAATAGCAAAATGCCACTTTTCATACGCTTTTTTAATTTATCTCTTCTTTTAATATATATATTCTTTTCAAACACCTTTAATACCTCTTTTTTTAATAATGATATACAAAAAACTCAAAAAATCTAATAAAATATTTTTATTTTTTACACCTTTTTACATAGATTTATATGCTTGACTTATTTTTATTATTATGTAGAATTTTGCTATGAGTAAGTTGCAAGACTTGTATGAAAACCTTGATACAATAGAAGATTTGCCCGCTTTTCCTGCCATAGCTTTTGAAGTAATTAGACTTACAAGGGATGCTTCATCAACATCAAAAGACATAGAAAACGTAATCAAAAAAGACCCTAACCTTGTAAGCCAAATCTTAAAAATGGCAAACTCTTCTTTCTACGGACTATCAAGAAATGTTCAGTCCTTAAACCATGCTATAAATATGCTTGGATTTGTTCAAGTTGAAAATATAGTAATGATATCCGTTATGCTAACAAGTGTTAAAAAGATGCCCTTACATAAACACTTTAACAGGGATAAATTTTTAGAGCACTCTTTTGGATGTGGCGTAACGGCAAAAATCATAACAAATATACTAAACTTAGATTTTAGTTCCGCTGAATTTAGTAGCGGCGTAATGCACGATATAGGTAAGGTTTTATTAGATTTATACGCTCCGGAAGCATTAGACGAGATATTGGACAATGCCTATAAAAAAGGTTTGTCATTTTATGATTCCGAGATGGAGTTATACGGCATAAACCATGCAGCATTGGGCTCAAAGCTTTTATCGGTGTGGGGACTGCCAAATGAAATAATAGACATAGTTGCCAACCACCACAATCCATCAAATGCAAACAATCACCTTTTGGCTTCTATAGTGCATGTAGCAGACCTGTTAACCTACTCAGAAGGTATAGGTTTTGGAGGCAACTACTCAAAATTCACCTTAGAAGAAGATGAAGGCTGGAAAATCATACTTAAAGAAGCGGAAGCATCTTCAAAAATAGATTTGGAGTTTTTTACATTTAAACTATATGAAGAAATAGATAACGTAAAGCAATTATATTTTAGTGGGAGCTAAGAAGTGGCAGAGAAAATGGATCCGAAAACATTCGAAGATATAAGAAAATTTATATACGAAAAATCTGGAATTTTTTTTGAAAAAAACAAAGAGTATCTATTGGTTAATAGATTAAAGAAAAGGCTTGATGCCCTTAAAATGTCAACATTTGAAGAATACCTTAGATATATAAAGTCGCCATCAGGCGCAAAAGAGATGACCAATCTTTTTGATGCTGTTACAATAAACGAAACCTACTTTTTCAGACATATCAATCAAATAAATGCATTTAAAGACTCAATTGTTCCAGAAATATTAAAAAGAAAAAGAATGATGACTATATGGAGTGCAGCGTGCTCAAGCGGTGAAGAGCCGTATACATTAGTCATTGCTTTGATGGAAAAATATGGTCAAAATATACCAGCAAGAATTCTTGCAAGCGATATCAGCAATGAAATACTCGAAAAGGCTAAAAAAGGCATCTACGGAGAATATTCTTTAAAAGAACTATCGCTCGATATGAAGAAAAAATATTTTGACAACATTGGGCCCGGTAAATATCAAATAAAAGACTTTGTAAAAAGAAAATGCGTATTCAAAAATATAAACCTTACAGACGATAGACAACTACGCTCCATAGGAAAGATGGATGTTATATTTTGTAGAAACGTATTAATATATTTCGACAACACATCAAGACAAAAGGTAATAGATAAATTTTACAACGATATCTTAAATCCGGGTGGATATTTGATACTCGGTGCAACAGAATCTATATCAAGACTTAAAACCAAATTCAAACTTTGCCACTTTAAAATGGCAATAGCATACCAAAAAGCCGAATAAAACAAAAAAGCAAAGCGGGTCTATAAGCCGGGTTCTGTATCCGAGCCGTCACAATTTTGGATTTTAAGATTTTAGCTTTTGATGAATATCATTGTTCCAAAATGGTGATGGATCGGCGATAGTCATTTATCTAAGCGACCTACCCGAAAACCCCCGCCAAAAAGCGAAGAGGCAGGGTTAACCTCAATTAGGGTTTTCCTATTTGGTCTTGCTCCAAGGTGGGGTTTGCCGTGCCTTGAGATATTGCTATCTCAAGCGGTGGTCTCTTACACCACCATTTCAACCTTACCCAGCACCATTTTGCTTTTTAAAAAACTCTTAAATTTAGAATGTCTTTATCAAACAAAATGGTGCTGGGCGGTGTCTTTTCTGTGGCACTTTCCTGTGGGTTACCCCAACCGGCCTTTCGACCGACACCTTAACCCTGACGGAGCCCGGACTTTCCTCTTGATGAAAAAATATTCACCAAGCGACTATCCGACCCACTTTGCACTACATAATTACTACAATTTTAGATAAATTCAAGTAAGAAAATCACCAGCTCCAGCCTTCATCAAGAAGCTGTCTCATTACAGGAAAAACCTTTTCGTATGTTCCTTCAAAATAACCTTTAATAGTTCCTTCTTTCGATAAATCAAACGTTATACCCAAATCCTCAAGATGTCTTCTTAGCTGTTCCTTTTCGCTTTCATCAACATGGTCTGCATATATATCTAAATAACATACACCATCCATAGACCATTTTGCAGCATTATAAAACCCTACCAACTTTTTATGATTATCACCATGACCGTGAGACATGACATACCTCCAAACTCTTATTTATTTGCTTGAAATATATTACTTTAAATTTTAAATGTCAAACACAAGCACATCAAGCCTTTAAATCTATATGCCCTTCTTTATGTCGATTCTTCTTTTTATGCCTTTCTTTCTTTTCATCAATAGCATTATCTGTTTCATGCTCGGTTTCATTTATCTGTTCAGCTTTTACTTCTTCTTCTTTTTTGTTCATTATTCCTTTAAAAGCTTCAGAAACCGCAGCCTGTGCTAAAGAATTGCTATTGATTTGGCTTTGAGATGTGGCATTGAGTATGACATTTTGCAAATCAATAGGGCCTACCATCTTTACCCCTTAAATAAAACATCCTTTATTAAACTATAACCGTTTTCTATAAAAACACCGCTTTGCTTACAATAATTTTCAGTATATTGTCCAATTTTATCAATTACTTGCCCTGTGTCAAACATAGCAAATGGCACAGGTTCGCTTGTGTGGGTTTTTATCTCTATCGGCGTAGGATGGTCTGGTAAAACGGCTATTCTTAAGCCGCCTTCAATCTCATCAGCCATCCTTAAAGCTTCGCCTACTATTTTTTTATCAAACAGCTCTATGGCTTTTATTTTTGTATCCAATTCTCCCATATGGCCTGCTTCATCTGTTGCTTCAACATGAACGTATGCAAAATCTCCTCCGTGTTTAAAAAAATCAAAAGCGGCATTTATCTTTCCTTCATAATTCGTATCTATAAAACCGGTCATCCCTTCAACATTTGGTATTTCAAGACCTGTCAATCTTCCTATACCCACCATCAAATCCACAGCGCTAATCATACAACCGTTTTTTTGAAACATATCGTAAAAAAGCGGCATAGACGGCTTTTTACCTTCCCCCCACAGCCATATAGCATTTGCTTCCTTGTGGATATCATTATTTTGTAGAATCTTCTTGGCTTCGTTCATGATAGCGTTTAAGGTGTCTTTCGCATCTCCTTTAGGAAGATGTTCGTCAATCTGTTTATCGGATATATCATGTGGCGGTGTCGTATCGTCTGTCAAACCATTTCTCCAAATCATAAGGTTTCTATAACTTACGCCGCCGAAAAACTCTATACCTTCAAAGTTTAACTTCTCATTTAAAAGCTCTATAAGCTTATGTGCCTTATCGGTAGAGATATGCCCTGCCGCAAAATCCTTCATTATTCCGTTTTCTATATTTACGAAATTGCATCTATACGCAACATCGCTATCGTTCATCGGTACGCCTTTACTTGCCGCTTCAAGCGGTGCTCTTCCTGTATAATATTTTTTCGGGTCGTATCCCAAAACACTTAGATTTGCAACATCACTTCCCGGCGGATAGCCATCTGGAACGGTTTTTACCATACCTACAACTCCGCCTGCAATTCTATCCATATTCGGCGTATCTGCATATTCCAAAGGGGTTTTCCCATCCAACTGTTTAATAGGCCAATCGGCCATTCCATCTCCAAGCAGTATCAAATACTTCATAATATTACCCTTCCATCGTTTTTATATATATTTCTCTATTTCTTGGCCCATCAAACTCCATAAAAAATATACCCTGCCATCTCCCAAGTTTGAGTTTGCCGTCTTTTATGATAATTGTAACGTTAGAGCCGATTAAAGAAGCTTGAATATGAGCATCGGAATTTCCTTCAAGATGTCTGTAGTTGTTTGAATATGGCACAAGCTCTTCAAGTCTGTTTAATAAATCAAAAGCAACATCTTTATCGTATGATTCGTTGATTGTTACTCCAGCCGTTGTGTGAGGAACGTAAACTACAGCTATACCGTTTTGAATATCAATGTTTTTTTCTACAATATTGGTTATATCTACTGCCTGTTTTCTTTGAGTTGTTTTAATAGATATTCTTTTCATAACCATCTCCTACAGTAAAAATGTATATAATTTAACAAAAAAGTCAAAGATTTCGTTATAAATAGATTATTTTTTAGCTTTTTTATTTACATAAATGAATTGTTTGTATATATTAGCGTATGTATTTTATTAAGAGGTGTCGTACATGAATTTTCACAGCAGCGCTATTGTGCATCTTGGTAATTTTCATAATAACTTTAAATCCATATCCGAGTTTTTAGGCGGAAACGTAAGTATAATACCTGTAATAAAAGCCGACGGATACGGACATGGTATGATAAGAATAGCAAGGGAACTTCAAACATACGGCAATGTTGCGTATTTGGGTGTAGCCCATATAAAAGAAGGCGTTATTTTAAGAAAAAACGGAATAAAACAACCTATCTTGGCAATGAGCTGCCTTGACTCTTTCGATGTTGACATGATGGACGAATTTAATATAACACCGGTCGTTCACAGTTTTTATCTGCTGAAGAAGGTTATAGATTATGCCAAATCTTACAACAAAAGAATAAAGGTGCATCTTAAATTTGATACAGGCATGGCAAGATTAGGTATAAGGAAAGAGGATATAGAAGAATCTATCGCTCTATGCAAAAAGGAAAAAGACTATATAGAGCTCGACGGTCTTATGAGTCATTTTAGCGATTCCGAAAGCAATAAAGAGTGGACTCTTAAACAAAACTCACTATTTAAAAATATAGTAGATTTTGTAGAAAATGAAGGATTCAACCCTAAGTACAAGCATATCGCAAACTCTGGAGCAATACTACAATTTAAAGAAACACACTATAACTGCGTAAGGCCTGGCTTGATACTTTACGGTTATACGCCTTCTTGCAATCTAAAAGGAATAATAGACATACAACCTGTTTTAGAGATAAAATCTCAGCTTATTAGCATACATTCTTTAAAAAAAGGAGAAGGCATAAGTTACGGAAGAACATTTATCGCTCCCTATGATATGGTCGTGGGCGTTGTGGCGTTTGGATATGCCGACGGACTCTTTAGAAACCTATCCAATAAACTGGAATGCTTAATAAACGGTAAGCGATGCAAAAGCGTTGGAACGATTTGTATGGATATGTTTATGTGCGATATTACAGATATAGAAGCAAGCATATCAGACGAAGCAATCATAATAGGCAAAGATAAAGAAGAAGAAATTACAATAGACGATTTGGCAAGGGAAAGTAAAACCATAAATTATGAGATACTCACAAATATAGGTAAGAGTATCAGAGTAAATAGAGTGTATATGGATTAAACTATGCTAAAGTTATTTGAAAACATTGGGGCATCTACCATAAATCTTTTAAAAGATACGGGCGGTATAGTCAAATTGATGGCAAATGTTATACTTTCCGTATTTACGGGACCTGTAAGACTTCATAAAACCTTTGAACAGATGTACTATGTCGGCGTACGCTCAACGCTTATCGTGCTTTTGACATCTATGTTTGTAGGAATGGTTGAAGCGCTGCAAATATATCACGGTTTTCATAAATTCGGAGCTGAAAATATGATAGGTTATACTGTTGCCGTATCGCTGGGAAGGGAGCTTTCACCTGTATTAACAGCCTTAATGATTGTTGCAAGGAGTGTCTCGGCAATGGCAGCAGAAATAGGCACAATGCGAGTTACACAACAGATAGACGCACTTGAAGTTATGGCTGTAAACCCTGTTAATTTCCTTGTAACACCAAGGGTTATAGCAATGACCATTATGCTTCCAGCTTTGGTTATTGTTTCAAACGCAGTGGGCAACTTTGGCGGCTATTTGGTTGGAACAGGTGTTTTAGGTTTAAACCCTACAGCATATATAAAAAATATTCAAATATACATAGACATGAGTGATTTGACATACGGATTTATAAAGGCTTCTGTATTCGGATTTATAGTATCTCTTATAGGATGTTATATGGGTTTATCTACAACAAAAGGTGCAAAGGGTGTAGGTGTATCAACGACAAAAGCTGTTGTTGCATCAAGTATAACCGTACTTATCGCTGATTATTTTTTGACGGCATTTTTGTTTTAATATGATTGAAGTAAAAGATTTAAAAAAGAGTTTCGGTACTCAAACCGTTTTAAACGGTGTAAATTTTGAAATAGAAGATAAAAAGATAACAGTTATATTAGGTAAAAGCGGTGTAGGGAAAAGTGTATTGCTAAGCAATATAATAGGCTTAACCATACCTGATTCAGGCAGTATATTCTATAAAGATAAAGATATAACAAAATTAAACTTAAAAGAATTGAATAAAATAAGAAAGAACTTTGGTGTCCTATTTCAAGATGCAGCGCTATTTGATTCGTTAAATGTCTTTGAAAACATAGCATTTCCTTTAATTGAACACAAAACCGTAAAAAACAAAAAAGAGATAAAACAGCGCGTGGCAGATATGCTAAAGCTCGTCGGCTTAAGTGATATTGAACATAAAATGCCATCTGAGCTATCGGGTGGAATGAGAAAAAGGGTTGCATTGGCAAGAGCTATCATTACAAATCCTGAAGTTGTCTTCTTCGATGAACCAACAACAGGGCTCGACCCGGTTTCTGCGATGTCCATAGCAAATCTAATTAAAGATATGCAAGAAAAATTATCTACAACCTGTTTTATAATAAGCCACGATTTATCTCTAACATTTAACATTGCCCATAAAATAGGACTTTTAGATAGCGGGAAAATTGTAGATTTCGGCGATAGAAACCATTTTTTAAATTCCGATAACAATATAGTAAAAAATTTTATAAACGCTTATAGTTTGGGAGATACGATATGAGAAATAAGAATTTTGAAGTTATAGTTGGTATGTTTGTAGTTTTGGTTTTGATTTTATTGGGATGGCTTACAACTCAAATGGGTAAATTCAATATCAAGTCAAAGCCTGTTTACACAATCTATGCTCCATTTGATGACATTGCAGGTCTTGACGTAAACACAAAGATTAAGGTAGCAGGCGTTGATATAGGCGTTATAAAAGATATAAAATTAGAAAACGGAAAGGCTATTGTTACGCTCGCCATTTACGATAAATACAAGATTCCAAAAGACTCTTTGGCTTTAATAAGAAGCAAAAGCATGCTTGGTGATAAGTTCTTAGAGATAAAATTTGGGCACTCCAAACAATTCTTATCAGATGGTGATTTCTTGACACACACAGAATCTGCAACGGATGTAGGAGCTTTAATCAACAACATAAACAAAATCTTTAACAATCAACAAAAGGATATACAACTTGCTGTTGAAAATGCAAGATTATCCATGGAAAAATTAAATAAAACGCTTGATAATCTATATTTTATGACCTACAGAATGAAACAAGGTAAAGGTACAATAGGAAAATTCATAAGCGATGACGGACTTTATAAAAACTTAAATTCCACATCAGGAAATTTAAGCGATATTAGCTCTAAAATAAAAAACGGAGAAGGAACGCTTGGGAAACTGGTCAACGATGATGGAGTTTATAACAATTTGAACGACACGCTCAAATACATAAAGAAATACCTAACAAAAGCAAACAGAATCCTCATCAATGTTTCGGCAAGAACCCAATACGGTTTTAGAGACCAAGAATCCAAAGGTAAGATATATGCTGATATATATACAATGCCGGATAAATTCTACAGAATAGGTATAACAGACGAAACAGACCATTCCGAAGAAAATAAAAAAGACGACGACAATAAGATGAGAATTACAGCTTTGATGGGTAAAAAATATTATGATTTTACGCTAAAAGGTGGAATTATAGAATCAACATTTGGTTTAGGCGTTGACTATAGCATGCTTGACAACAAATTAATGTTTAGTGTAGATGCTTTCGATTTTAATCACGACAACGATATAAGAGACAAAAATGCCCAAGTAAGAGCTGAGCTTGCTTATACGTTACTTAGACATTTCAGTGTATTCGGCGGCGTAGATGAGATTTTAAACTCAAAAACTCGTTCAGCTTACATTGGAGCAGGTATGGAATTTTCAAACGACGATTTAAAATATTTTATGGACAAAGCACCTACGGGAGCATTTAGCAAGTAAATTTCAGCTCAGGATTATCGTCTATAATTCCACACTGTTTAGCATAGAAAAGAAATTGTTTTATCGATTCTATTTTATGCTCGTCTAAATCGTATGATATATTGTTTCTTAAATAGCTTAAGCATTCATCCTTGCTAATTAAATTGAGAGCATTTGCACTTTCGCAAATAATATCTATATTGCTTTTTCCCCACTCTTTGGATTTGATAAACAGCTCTTTGGTTTTTTCGTCCGTCTCTATATTTGAAAGCCATGCTGCAAAAACAAAAGGCAATCCCGTAAACCTATTCCACTCAACGGCTAAATCCAGCCTTTTGGCATTTTCATTTTCCTTTATTCTTTTTAAGGCTTTATCACCTATCACAAGTTCACAATCAGCATATCCGTCGTATGCATAATCTACTGTTATGTTGTATTTAAATCTAAACAGAATCTTCGTCAAAGCAACCGACGTATTGGAGTTTGAATCCAATTTAACCTTCCTTACGCTATTTATCGGCTTATTCAAAAATAGCACTACACTTTTAACTTCTTTATTGCTTGCTATACAGCAGTCTTTTATAATCTTATAGTTACCCTTTGCATATTCAATTATAGGAACGTTACCTACATCAACCTTTTTATCTCTTAAAAGCCTTGCACAAACGCTTGGCGGATAAGAATAAAATTCAAAATTATGTTTTATTATATTTTTTTGTAGTGCAAAATATAATGGATAAGCGTTTAAAAACTCTACAAGCGCTACCTTCATAACGAAAAAAAGGCGACTTTTTAAGCCGCCCTAAATTTTCCTTTCTACCTTTCTTAGCCAACCCTTAGGCGCTTCTACTTTTCCAGTCTGTATGCCTGTATAATATTCGTAGATTTTCTTGGTATTTTCACCTATTTCACCATTTCCAACAACGAGTGAACTTCCGTCTTCAAATACATATTCGCCTACAGGAGATATAACGGCAGCCGTTCCAAAGCCTCCTGCTTCCGTTATTTTTTTATCTTTTACATCTTCTATGAATTCCTTTATTTTCACCCTTTTTTGGGTTACCTTCATTTCTAACTTATCGGATAACTCTATTATGGATTCCGACGTTATAGAACGCAATACAGAATCAACAAATTCAGGTATTACGACTTCTCCGTCTTTGGTTATGTGAAAATGGTTCATCGCTCCTGCTTCTTCGATGTATGTATTAGTTGTATCGAGATATAACACTTGGCTTGCGCCGAATTTTTTTGCAAATTCTCCAGCTCTTAAGGATGCTGCATAGTTGCCTGCCGCTTTGGATGAACCGGTGCCGCCTGGTGCTGCTCTGTGGAATTTTTCTGTTATCAATAGTTTTATCGGTTTTGTAAATCCTGCTGGATAGTATGGACCGCTTGGCGAGAGTATAACCATAAATTTATAGGAACTACTTGGATGAACGCCCAAAGAGTCCTGGGTTGCAAATATAAATGGCCTTATGTATAACGATGCGCCTTCCTGCTGTGGAAACCACAACCTATCCACATCTATCAAAGCATGCACTGCTTCTATCTGTATCTCTTCAGGAATATTGGGAATGCATACTATATCAGCGGATTTATTCATTCTCTTTGCATTTTTGTCTATTCTAAATGTGTAAATTTCGCCGTCTTCATGTTGGAAAGCTTTTGCGCCTTCAAATATCGCTTGACCATAATGAAGCGCTATAGCTCCAGGCGATATAGCTATATCTTCATACGGAACTATACGAGCATTTTGCCATTCTCCATCTTCGTAATCCATAATAAACATATGGTCTGTTCGTAAAACGCCAAAAGGTAGTGGTTCATTTGGTATTAGCGGTTCTGTTCTCCTTTGTGTTTTGTCTTTTAATTCGTATTTTATATCCACGCTTCACCTCCAATTTTTTTACAAATATATCTTTTCATAGAAAAAAGTCAAAAAATATAAAAAACCGATTTAATTTTATTTTTTAGTTAAAAGTTTATACACATCTTGAGGTGTCTTATTTAGCTGTTCGGCTATGGACTTTATTGTAGTATCTTGGTCTACGTTTTTTGCACCATTATTTTTTAGTTTCTCAATGCTCTTTCTTAAATCTATCTGAACAATAGCACATAGCTCTTTTAGTGTTTTTCTGCCCAAAGACGATATAATGATGTTGTTATCTGTTTTTATTATATCGTATATTTCTTTAGGTGTCTTGTTGTTGTTTTTTGCTATTTCTTTCAATGTTTCAGCTTCATCTGTTATCTTTATGCCATGTTTTTGTAGTTTATTTATTGCCGTTTGCAGATTTATATCTAGTTTCTTACAAAAAGACTTAAGCGATGATTCTTCGGCATGTCCATAGGGAGGCTCTCCATATAGTTTAGTCCAATGCCCTTTTATATTGTTTTCAAAATCTAAATACGCTTTAAACGGCTGAATAGTATATATGCTCCCAATAAGAAACAGCACATTCAACACAACAGCTACTACGACATCTTTCTTTGTAAAAGATATTTTTTTATTTTTATTTTTCAAATATGCAACAATCGGCTTCCAATTAAGATATATATGCAATACGCCAAAGACAAGAAACAATACCATAAAGGTCGTATGTATATTTCCATATTGCGTTTTTGTTAAGCCCAACAATTTCCAATCACTCCAATATGCAACCCTTCCTTGCGGAACTATAAACAGCACTATGCCTGTAAACGACATTATAATAAACGACAAAAATAAGCTAAGCGATGTTAGACGCCTAAGTTTCATACCAATACTCCTTCTATTTTTTTAGTGATATAAAGCATAATATGAAATATAATCAAGCTATGTCAATAATTATGCGCTACCTATTTAAGCAGGTGGTTTTATTGATTATAACCGTTATGCTTATATACAGCTGCAACAATAATAATGAAGCAACAAAAGCTCAATTAGACTTAGCTACCGTTGATAATATATCTGTAGGCTATGTCAAAATATTTAATCTAAAAAACGGTAAACTACTGTTTACATCACGCATAAAAAACGGCAAGTTTAACACGTTTTACAATAAACTAAACAACAACGACTTATACCTATATAAAATTTACAAACCTAAATCAAAACAATCATTTATTAGGGCTTTGGCATACGGCAGCAGCATAAAAAAACTAAAAGGTAAAATAAACATTACTTTTTTATCTGAGTTGCAGTATAGATACTTAAAAAACAAAAAAACAACATCAAAAGTCAATCTGGATAAATCAGCAAAATTTTTTATATCCAAAGACATAAACGGCGATAATAAAATTGACAATTTGGACATACTGTCTTTTGATTTAAAAAACGATAAAAACCTATCATACGCAATAAAAAATAACTTAAATAAAATAAAATCGGATATTTATTCATTAAAACCCTTTATTTGGTTTAAGGTAGGAACAATAGAAACACCATATCCAGCAAGCAATCTTGTCTACAAAGGAAGATATGGATTTATACAAGAAAACGCTTTGGGATTGCAGCTTGTTAAACTCGATAATATTAGCAGACCTAAAACAATAGGTTATATGCAAGGCGCTGACCTTATAAGCAAGATTGCAATAAAGAATAAGTATTTATATATAGCTGACAGCAACGGATTGGCTATCTTGGACATCTCAAAACCCACGCACCCAAAGGTAGCAAACAGGCTTAAGCTTGGATTTATAGTCAATATAGGCATAATAAAGCATTACATAATAGCTTTTACTCTGTGGAATAGAATATTTTGCATAGACATCAAAAACCCCAAAAAACCAAAAATAATATACAAACTCATGGAAACACCCAAAACTGTTAGAGATATAGCTTATGGACAAG
>Ga0256842_1000411_pt1 | contig 37690 bp, 37 predicted proteins | sample 4559240metaG_FD_185973 | JGI IMG/M metagenome (GOLD analysis project Ga0256842, IMG submission 185973) | Hydrothermal vent microbial communities from Guaymas Basin, Mexico - 4559-240 | ecosystem: Environmental > Aquatic > Marine > Hydrothermal vents | place: Mexico: Guaymas Basin | collected...
TGCTCTTCTTCTACAGGTTCATCAAGGCTAATTGGAGTAAATTCTTCCTCTTTTTCTTCCTCTTCTTCTATATCTAAAAGTAGACTATCTACAGATATTTCATCTTTTTGCTCTTCTTCTACAGGTTTATCAAGGCTAATTGGAGTAAATTCTTCCTCTTTTTCTTCCTCTTGTGCTATAGGTTTATCAAGAGTAATTGAGGTTTTTTCTTCTTCCTCTAATAAGAAACCATTTACAGATTTTTTATCTTCAGTAATCTCCTCTTTAACTTCTGCTATAGGCTCTTTATGAATTAAACTATCTAAATCCAATCCCTTAAGATGAAAATTATTATTTAAAGTAGACTCTATTTTTTTATCCTCTTTTATAACAGGGGCAGTTGGCTCTATTACCTTAGAAGAGTTATCAATAATTTTTTCCTCTTCCGCTTCATAATCATCCAAAAATATATGAGCTTTTTTAATGTGAGCTTTTTTTGCAACCACATCTTTTTCTATTATTTTAGGTATATCATTATCTAAAAAAGATAATACTTTTTTTTGTTTTACAAGTTTTATCTGCTCATTTTTAGGAGCAGAAGGTCTATCCTGCCTATAGTCTTCAGAATTTTCTAGAATTGATTTCCCGAAAATATTTGATAATTTTATTAATATAACATCTCCGAAAGCAGTTAATAATTCAAACTCTTCATATGATGCTTTTATAATAATATTTTTGGCTATTATATCTATTTTATGTGTGTTTAGTTTTTTAAATATTATCTCATTATTTAAGATACTTCCACAAAGTTCTTGTAGATCATTTACTTCAAGTACTTCAAGAAGCTCCCTATCTGCAGCCGCGATTTGTTCATTTTGATTTAATATATAGAACATAGTTGTTTCTACCTCCCTTTTAATTAAAGTTAGTTTGTTGATTTTTTTAAGTCATAATATTAGATTGTAAAATGAGTTTATAATAAAATAGCTAAATACCAATTTAAATCACATCTCTTTTAAGTAAAAATATTAAACTTTTGGTACTAATTAGCTTATTAACAGATTTTATCTTGAGTAAAATATTAATATAGCCCTGTAATTCTTGCTAAATTATCTATCGTCTGTTGCAAGAGATTGCCTTTTTAATATTCTCAAATTTTTCAGATATTTCACTATCTTTACTGTTAATCTCAAAAAACGCATAAGACAACTCTTTGTAATATGGCACAGTAGATAGAATCTTTATATCTTTTAAAATTGTTTTTTTATTAGAATTAAATAATATTACTTTATTAACTTTTATATCTATACATTTTTTATCATGTTTTTGTATCAAATTTACATTATATTTAAATGAATCAAGATGATAGTTTAACTCCATCTTAAAACCTGGATGGGAAAGTGCAATAAATAAAGTTTTCTCTTTAACATAAACAAACGCAATAGCTTTTTGATATTTTGGTGATAAACTATTTATAAATTTATTATAACAATAACTCTTAGATATTTTTTTATAGTGAGGCTTTTTTAGAAGATTATTCATAATAGTATTAGAATCCAGCATATAAATCTCCTATTATTTTTTACTAAAAGTATTATACTCAATATTAAGTTTATTTTAGATATAATATTATGTTAATTTTTCATATAAAATATGAGAAGTTATCACAGATTTTATTTAAAATAATGTTAAAAGGAAAGAGTATTGCCAACAATTAACCAATTGATTCGTAAAGAGCGTAAAAAAGTGATTAAAAAATCAAAATCACCAGCATTAGTAAGCTGTCCACAAAGAAGAGGGGTATGTACAAGAGTATATACAACAACACCTAAAAAACCTAACTCGGCTTTAAGAAAAGTTGCAAAAGTTAGATTAACATCTGGATTTGAAGTAATTTCATATATCGGTGGTGAGGGTCATAACCTTCAAGAGCATTCAATTGTACTTGTACGTGGAGGTAGAATTAAAGATTTACCTGGTGTTAAATATCATATCGTTCGTGGTGCATTGGATGCATCTGGTGTTGCAAACAGAACTGTTGCAAGATCTAAATATGGTACAAAGAAACCTAAAAAGTAGATATTTTATTACCTTTAGGTAATTTTAAAAATTAAAAATCAGGTGTTATCAAAAATCCTTAGGGGATAAGACTTGAGTAAATCATTCATAATAGATTGAAGAAGGAAACTTAATGAGAAGAAGAAAAGCTCCCGTTAGAGCAGTATTACCAGATCCAGTATATGGTTCAAAAATTTTAACAAAATTTGTAAATGCTGTAATGTTAGATGGAAAAAAAAGTGTTGCTGAGAGAATTATATACTCTGCATTAGATAGAATTGAATCAAAATCTGGAGACAAAGGTATTGAAGTTTTTGAAAAGGCAATTGAAAACATTAAACCTTTGATGGAAGTAAAAAGTAGAAGAGTTGGTGGAGCTACTTACCAAGTGCCAATCGAAGTAAGACCATCTAGACAACAATCACTTGCAATTAGATGGTTGATTGAATCTACTAGAAAAAGAAGTGAAAGAACTATGATTGAGCGTTTAAGTAATGAATTTATGGATGCTGCAACAGAGAAAGGTTCTGCTTTTAAGAAAAAAGAAGATACTTATAGAATGGCTGAAGCGAATAAAGCATTTGCTCACTATAGATGGTAAGGTAGATAAATTATGGCAAGAACACATAAATTAAATGATGTAAGAAATATTGGTATCGCTGCTCATATTGATGCTGGTAAAACAACAACAACAGAGAGAATTCTTTTCTATACAGGTGTAGAGCATAAAATCGGTGAAGTTCACGATGGTGCGGCAACTATGGATTGGATGGAACAAGAACAAGAAAGAGGTATCACAATTACTTCTGCTGCTACTACTTGTGAGTGGGAAGGTAAGCAAATTAATATTATTGACACTCCAGGACATGTTGACTTTACAATTGAAGTTGAACGGTCTATGAGAGTTCTTGATGGTGCTGTATCAGTATTCTGTGCTGTTGGTGGGGTTCAACCACAATCAGAAACAGTTTGGAGACAAAGAAATAGATATGGTGTGCCATCTCTAGTATTTGTAAACAAAATGGATAGAACTGGTGCTGACTTTCTTGAAGTTGCAAGACAAATTAAAGATAGATTAAAAGGTAACCCACTTGTAATTCAACTACCAATTGGTGCTGAAGATGAGTTTGCAGGTATAGTCGACCTTGTAACTATGAAAGCTACTGTTTGGGACGATGACCAGACTCTAATGGGTCAAAAATTTGAAATTCTTGATATTCCAGAAGATTTAATAGAACAAGCAGAAGAGTACCGTGAGAAGATGATAGAAACTCTATCTGAAATTGATGGTAACGAAGAGATGATGGAAAAATTCTTAGAGGGTGAAGAAATCTCTGAAGAAGATATTAAATCAGCTATTAAATCAGCTTGTATTGGTATGCATGTAGTACCAATGTTACCTGGTACTGCATTTAAAAACAAAGGTGTTCAAACTCTACTTGATGCAGTTGTTGCATACCTTCCATCACCTGTTGAAGCTCCTGCTATCAAGGGTACAGAGATGGATGATGAAGATAAAGAAGTTATTGTTCCATCAAGTGATGAAGGTGGATTTGCTTCACTTGCATTTAAGATTATGACCGACCCATTTGTAGGACAACTTACATTTATTCGTGTTTATAGAGGTTCTCTTGAATCTGGTTCTTATGTACATAATACTACAAAAGATAAAAAAGAGAGAATTGGTAGAATTATGAAAATGCACGCAATTAAGCGTGAAGAGGTTAAAGAGATTTATGCTGGAGAAATCGGTGCTGTTGTTGGACTAAAATCAACTACAACGGGTGATACTCTTTGTGATGCTTCTGATAAAGTAATACTTGAAAGAATGGATTTCCCAGATCCAGTTATCTCTGTTGCTGTTGAACCAAAAACAAAAGCAGACCAAGAAAAAATGGGTATTGCTTTAAGTAAACTTGCAGCTGAAGATCCATCATTCAGAGTATCTTCAGATGAAGAATCTGGTCAAACTATTATCTCTGGAATGGGTGAACTTCACCTTGAAATTCTCGTTGATAGAATGAAAAGAGAATTTAAAGTAGAAGCTGATATTGGTGCTCCTCAAGTTGCATATAGAGAAACAATTAGAGATTCAGTTAATCAAGAGTATAAATATGCTAAACAATCTGGTGGTAGAGGTCAATTTGGTCATGTTTATCTTAAACTTGAGCCTCAAGATCCTGGATTTGGTTATGAGTTTGTTGATTCTGTTAAAGGTGGGGTTATTCCAAAAGAGTTTATCAAACCAGTTGATAAAGGTATTCAAGAAGCAATGGCTAGAGGTATCCAAGCAGGTTACCCTGTAGAAGATATTAAAGTTACTGTATATGATGGTTCTTACCATGATGTGGATTCATCTGAAATGGCATTTAAACTTGCAGCGTCAATGGGTTTCAGAGAGGGTTGTAGAAAAGCAAATCCAGTAATCCTTGAGCCTATGATGAAAGTGGAAGTTGAAACTCCAGAAGATTATATGGGTGATGTTATTGGTGATATAAGCAAAAGAAGAGGACAAGTTAATGGTATGGGCGATAGAGCTGGTAGTAAAATCGTTGATGCTTTTGTTCCTTTATCTGAAATGTTTGGTTACTCAACAGACCTTAGAAGTATGTCTCAAGGACGTGCAACTTACGCTATGGAATTTGACCACTACGAAGAAGTGCCTCAAAATGTAGCAAAAGAAATTATTGAAAAAAGAAACTAAGGTTTCTCTTTTCTCTTCTTTCCATCAGAAACTTTTCTGATGGATTAATAAACTTCATTTACTTTGTGATATAATTCAACAAAGAGGAGTTAAAACTTATCTACATAAAGTAGAAAGTTGGAGCTGGGATTTGCATCAGTTTAATCTATATTTAAGTTTTCTCTATTTACTATCTAACTTTTGACGAGGCTAAAGCCGTCATGTCCGAGCTTAATCCTATATTTTGGAACAAAAATTATATTTATTTTGATTAGATACTTATGAGACTTATTGGTCATTCTAAATTTAATTCAGAATCTAGTTTTGAAAGAAGTCTAATCATTCAAGATTGTCCACTCTTCAAATGGTAATCCCTCAAATTCAATACCTTTAATCTCATAATTATATCTATTTGCAACAGTGATAATTGTTACAAATTTAATATTATATTCTGTATATAATGGTTGCTTTAAATATGTTTTTTTCCAAATATTCTCCTCTGTATCAAATGGAGCTAATAGAATTAATTTATTATTTTTCGTAATATATCCACTATTTCCAAATGTTTCAAATTGATATTTATGTTTTAGCATAGCAAGAACAATAAGCGTATCAAACTGCATAATAAATCCTTGAGAAAGAGTCAAATATTTGGTAAAAGCAAAATCAAACATAATCATTTTCTTTGCACTTTTATGATGTCTATCTTCTATAAAAACTACTATCTTTTCATCTTGAAACTCTCTCATCTTTTTATATAACCAATCTTTTGATATTTTAAACTTCTCTTTTGAATATAGATAAATTTGATTAATTGTAACTCTTTGAGCTGTATATTTTGCTAGAATTATCAAAAGTTTTTGTTCTTTTTCTGAAAAATTATTATAAAAAAATCTTTTCATTTTATCATTTGATTGTATATTAAATATTGCCATCTCTGGTAAAGTTCCTGATTTTAGAAAGTTATTAAGGAGGCTTGTATTAATAGATTTAGAAAAAGCTATAAACTCCTCATAATCAAGAGGAAATAATTCAACAAAAGATATATCTAAAATATCAATCTCTAGCTTAATTCGTGATACTATAATTAGTAAATTAGCTAAAAAAATTATATCTTTAAATTGATTTTCATAATGGTCAAAAACAACTATATCTATACCATTTTGTTTGATAAAAAGTTTAAGTCCATTCTCATCTATTTTATCAAAAAAAAGATTAGGATCATTAAAATCTATATATAAATATTTTTTATCACTATTCTTTAAGTAATCAATTATAAGAGCTGTTTTACCAGAACCCCTAACACCAAAAAGATTTATAACCTTTTGATTTGGAATAGATACTTTTCTCTCAATAAAATTTTCATTATCATAATGTTGGTTATAAAAATGCTCTATTAAAGTGATAACTAAAACCCAGCATTTGGATCAAAACCAAAACTCATTAATGCAAAATTTGGATCACTATATCCAAATTCCACGCTAGTTCCTCTTAGGTATGTAATATCCATTTTGGGGTCAATCCCTTGTGGACAAACAGTAGTACACTCTCCACATAAAGTACAATCCCAAACACCATTACTTTGAATATTATCAATTGTATCTTTTTTATTATCTTCTCTCGGGTCATTAATATATCTAAATGCACGAGTTAGAGCAAATGGTCCTATAAAATCTGGATTAACAGCATAAACAGGACAAGCCGAATAGCAAGAGCTACAAAGTATACAATCTGTTTGAGTTTGAGTTATTTCTTCTTGTGCAATAGACATCTTGCAAAAGTTATCAGAAGTGACGGCTTCAGCCTCACAAAAATCTGGAGCTAAAGCACCAATTCCAAATTTTGGAAGAACTCTGATTGATACCTTAGTTAGTTTAAAATCTTTTAGCCATGATGAAGCTTTAGAGAGAGTTTTTAAAGATTCTTCTCTATCCACAACTAAATCTCTTTTAACTTGATGATAATTCAGTGGTGATATAAAATCTTTATCCTTAACAATATAACTACATGCTAATACCTCTGAATCATTTACTCTAACAGCACAACATCCACATATTCCAGAACGACAACCAGCATTAAATGATAATGATGAGTCTTGTGTTGCTTTTATATCCAAAAGAGCCTTTAACAGCGTAATACCTTTTTGAATTTTATATTTTACATCTCTACTATTTGGTTCTATATTTTTATCATATCTTTTAATTTTTATTTGCATACAAAGACCTTATGCTTTTACTTTAGTTTTACACTCAAAGCACTCAAAAACTGTACCACTTTTTAACTCTTTTTTGCCCATCATATAATTACACTCTGGACATTTTTTATTTGTTGGTTCAAAATTTGCTATAAACTTACATTTTGGATATGATTGACATCCAAAGAACTTCCCTCTTCTTCCCTGCTTCTCTTCTATTTTGGAACCACATTTAGGGCAACGAACATCTAAAACTTTTGGTGGTACTAAAGGTTTTGCATTTTTACATTTTGGATATGAACTACATGCTAAAAATTTACCTCTTTTTGAATCTTTAATTACCATCTCTGAGCCACATTTATCACATTTAATATCTGTTTTTTCAGGTTCTGGTTTTTCTGTTCCATCTGCATTTCTTGTATATTTACATTTAGGAAAATTACTACAAGCAATAAATTCACCAAATCTACCTTTTCGTAGAAGTAGCTCATGTCCACATTTAGGGCAATCTTCACCTGTTGGAGTGGCAATCTTAAGACTTACTATATTAGCTTTTCCATCAATAATTTTTTGCATAAATGGTTCATAAAACTCTTTTAAAACATTTTGCCAATTTTCTTTACCCTCAGCAATAATATCAAGTTTTAATTCCATATTAGATGTAAAACTACTATCCACAATATCAGCAAAATTATCTTCAAGCATCTTAATTACAGTAAAAGCAATCTCTGTTGGTAGAATCTTTTTCTTTTCAAGTTCAATATATTTTCTTGTTTGAAGAGTTGTTACAGTTGGTGCATAAGTACTTGGTCTTCCAATTCCCAAAGATTCCAATTTTTTAATTAAAGATGCTTCATTATATCTTGCTGGTGGTTCTGTAAAGTTTTGTTTAAAATCAATTTTATCCATAGATACACTAATCCCCTTTTTTAAATCAGGAAGCAGTTTATCTTTTTCGTTAAATCCTATAACCTTATAAAAACCATCAAAAAGCATTTTGCTACCACTAGCTTTAAAAGTACATCTATCACCTTTAAATATAAGTGTTTGTGTTTCAAACTGAGCATCTTCCATTTGAGAAGCTAGAAATCTATTATAAATTAGAGTATAAAGTTTAAGTTCATCATTAGTAAGATGAGATGATGCAATGGCAGGAGTTAATTCTATAGTAGTTGGTCTTATCGCTTCATGAGCCTCTTGAGCTCCTTTAGATTTTGTAACATAATTTTTAGGCTCTGATGGAAGATATTTATCTCCATAACTATTTATAATATATTCTCTAACTCCACTTACTGCCTCTTTAGATATATTTAAACTATCTGTTCTCATATATGTGATTAGTCCTGTTGTTTCTTTATCAATCTTTACACCCTCATATAACTTTTGAGCTACCATCATACTTTTTTTAGGAGACATTCCAAGTTTTGTAGATGCAGTTTGTTGAAGAGTAGAGGTCATAAATGGTGGATTTGTTTTACTTATTTTTTTTGTTTTTTTAAGAGAATCAACTATAAAAGATTCATTTGAAGCAGAATCAACTATCTCTTTTGCTTGTTTTTCATTTGAGATAGATAGTTTATCAAGTTTTTTGCCATCAAATTCATATATAAAAGAGTTTATTGATTTTTCAAATAGAGTATCAATAGTCCAAAATTCAACAGGATTAAAAGCATTAATTTCTCTTTCTCTATCAACAATAAGTTTAAGAGTTGAACTTTGAACTCTTCCTGCACTTAAACCTTTTTGGATTTTTGATGCTAATAAAGGTGATAATTTATACCCCACAATTCTATCAAGCAATCTTCTTGTTTGTTGTGCATCAATACTATCTAAATCAATCTTTCGTGGATTTTCTAGTGCATGAATAATAGCCGTTTTTGTAATCTCATGAAATACAATTCTAGGAAGTTCAGTTGGCTCTTTTCCTATCGCTTTTGCAATATGATAACCAATAGCCTCACCCTCTCTATCTTCATCAGTTGCAATATATATAGTTTCTGCTTGTTTTGCTAATGTTTTAATCTCTTTGACTATTGGATTAGCTGTTCTTGGAATCGAATATTTAGGAACTAAATCTCCTGTATTCTCATCAATCGTAATTCCAAATGTACTTTTAGGTAAATCCCTAATATGCCCTTTTGAAGCAATTACTTTATAATCTTTACTTAAAAAATTAGATATAGTTCTTGCTTTTGCTGGTGACTCAACAATTATTAAATTTTTCATTATTTATATACTTTTTATTTTTTTCTAATTCTAACATAAAATTATAAGAAATCATCCATTATGGTTAAACTCTGGCACTATCTCTTTAAGTTTTGTAAGTTTATCCTCACTTATTAATAATTGCTCTATTTGATTAATTAAAATATCTATATCTATTTTAACCCTTTTTGATACAACCATAATAGAGCTATATTTAGTTTGCAAGTCACTATCATCAATTAAAAGTTCTTCATAAAGTTTCTCCCCTGCTCTCAAACCTGTAAACTCTATTTGAATATCATCTCTTCCACTTAACTCAATCATCTTTTTTGCCATATCAACAATCTTAATTGGCTCACCCATATCTAAGATAAAAAGCTCTCCACCTTTTGCAAGAGTTGCAGTCTGCAAAACTAATCCACAAGCTTCTGGAATTAACATAAAATATCTTGTAATATCTTTATGTGTTACGGTAATATTTTCCCCTGCCTCAATTTGAGCTTTAAATTTTGGAATAACACTTCCACTGCTACCTAACACATTACCAAATCTTACTGCTGATATTTCTGTTGTTTTTGAATCCACATTACTTGCATATAACTCACAAATTCTTTTAGTCGTTCCCATCACATTTGTTGGGCGAACAGCTTTATCTGTAGATACTAAAGTAAACTTATCTGCTTTATATTTAATAGCTAAATCTATACAATTTTTTGTTCCCATAATATTATTCTCAATCGCTTCACTGATATTCTCTTCACAAAGAGGAACATGTTTATATGCTGCTGCATGAATAACTATTTGAGGTCTATATTTTGCAAATGTACTCTCAAACTTTTTAAGATTAACAACAGACTGCATTACAGAGTAAATATTATAAGTTTTTAGCTCTTCGCTAATTGTATATAAATTAAATTCACTATGATCAAGTAATATAAGCTTTTTAGCTCCAAAAGATGCACATTGTCTAGCAATTTCACTACCAATACTTCCACCAGCTCCTGTAATCATAATAACTTTATCTTTAATAAAATTTTCAATCAAATCTTTATCTAAATCTTTTGGATGTCTAGCTAATAAATCTTCAACTGATAACTTTTTTAATCTATCTTCTTTATCACTAAGTGTAGCAATCTTTATATTAGTAATTTTATTTTTTGCTAGTTTAGAATAAAGAATATTTAATTTCTCTGTTGTATACTCTTTTGTAATAATTACACTTGTTACTCTATCTTCTTTAATTATCTCATCTAAATTATCAATAGATTTTACTTTGATACCAGAAAAATATGTACCAATTGATATTTTTATATCTTCAATAACTGCGACAACATTATATTCTTTATCATTTGTTATAATATTTTGTGCTATTTTAGATGTACCAATTAAAATAGTATTCTTTTTAGATGATGAACTTCTACCCTCTAGCACAACTCTTTTAGCAACTCTTAATGCTCCAATAAACACTAAAGATAAAAAGAAATCTATAATTATAATAGAGCGTGCAAAATGTTTAATATAATCATCCCAAAGCATATATAAAGTTATAAAAGTAATATAAGTTACAATATGTGCATAAACTAACTGCTTTAATTCAACGATAGAAAAATATCTCCATGAAAACCTATATATCTTAAAAAATATAAAAGAGAGAAGTTTGATTGTGATTAAAATATAAAAAACATCATAGAAACATTTAGCATCTATATCGCTTATATTAAAATTAAAACGAAGTTCATAAGATAACAGAAGTGTTATAAATGAGAGAAAAATATCAAAAAGTATAAAAAAGATTATCCTCTTTGTATGTGTTGATTCAAAAAAACTATTTTTCATAATAGATTCTACAATACCTTTAATGTTTTTAATATCAGTATTATATCATTTTTAAAAGAGATATTATCTATATAGTAATTATAAAGTTCTATTTTTTGAGGTAAGATTATATCAATATAGGCTTTTTCTTTATCTTCATAACCAGCTAATATTCCCTCTTCATCTCTAAATTCAATTGCAGAATTATCTGTAATCCCAGCTTTTACACTTAATACCTTTTGATAATCATCTTTTTTTATCTCTACATATTTAGCCACTTCAGGACGAGGACCAACAAGAGACATATCTCCAATTAAAACATTTAATAGTTGTGGCAGTTCATCAATTTTAGTTTTTCGTATAAATTTTCCAATTTTTGTAATACGATTATCATCTTTGCTTGTTATACTAAGCCCAGTTGAGTTAAAAACCATTGAACGAAATTTAAATAGTTTAAAGGATTTAAAATCTTTTGTAATTCTCTCTTGAGTATAAAATATATTACCTTTGGAATCTAGCTTAATTAAAATAGAGATAATAATAAATAGTGGAGAGAGTAAAATTAAACCAATAATAGATAAAATAATATCAAATAGTCTTTTGCCAAAAGTTTTATACATTATCAACTAATTCCAAAATATTCTTAATCACAAATTCAACCTCTTTATCAGTCATATCAGGATAAATTGGCAAAGATAGAGATTTTTCAAATACTCTATTAGCCACAGGATAATCTTCATTTTTATATCCATATTTCTTTTTATAATAAGTATGTTTATGAATAGGGATAAAATGTACGCTACATCCTATGCCTCTATTTTTAAGTTCCTCTATTATATTATCTCTATTATCAATTTTTATTACAAAAAGATGCCATGAAGTTGTTCTATCATTTTTTAAAAATGGCAATACGATTTTACTCTTATCTCTAAAAGCTTCAACATATTTCTGAGCAATAATCACTCGTTTTTCTCTTAGCATATCTTGTTTTTTAAGTTGTACCATTCCAATAGCAGAATTTATATCAGTTGTATTATATTTATTTCCATTATCAATTATATCATAATGCCACGCACCTTTAGTTGTATATCTATCCCATGCATCTTTGCTAATTCCATGCAGACGATTTACTTTAATACTCTTTGCATAAGTTTCACTATTAGTTGTAGCCATACCACCCTCACCAGTGCTTAAAGTCTTGGTGGCGTAAAAACTAAAGCAGGTTATATCAGTTTTTTCTAATGCACCCATTTTAACACCTTTATAAGTACTAGGAATTGCATGAGCAGAGTCCTCTATAACTTTTAAATTATATTTTTTTGCTATCTTATATATCTCATCCATATCACAAGGCTGACCTGCAAAATGTACAGGAATAATAGCCTTTGTTTTATCTGTGATAAGAGCCTCTATTTTGGAAATATCAATATTATGAGTATTTTCTTCTATATCACAAAGTACAGGAATAGCATCAAAATAGGTTACCACCTCGGCAGTTGCTACAAAAGTATTGGTTGGGACTATAACTTCATCATCTCTTTGTAATCCAATAGCTTTAAGTGCTAAATGAAGAGCTGCCGTTGCACTATTAAGGCTAACTGCTTCATCGCTTCCAATATACTCTTTAAATTTATTTTCAAATTCAACAGTTTTTGGACCCATTGTTAGCCAACCAGATTTTATAGCTTCAATTGCACTATCTATCTCTTCTTGAGTAGTATGTGTTTTATGAAATGGTATACTCATATCTTTAACTCTTTAGATTCAAACTCTAATAGCTCATCAATTAATTCATCACATATTAGAACACTTTGTTGATATCCTGCACAATCTATTAAAAAATTATACCTATACTCCTCTGCACAAACTGTTATAACTTGTAATGCTAATTGATATTTAGTTTTATTTGTTTTAAAACTTGTATTTGCAATCACCTCTTCTAATAATTTTTGTAATTTATGACTTCTGCTATATGAACCAAACTTACTTCTTGTTTCTAATATGTGTTTAAAGTATAACTCTAAAATTTGCTGATAATGAAAACAATGAATTGAACAATCTTCAATATTACTATCATTAAGAGAATCTATTGCAATACAATGCTCCCAAGATTTACCAGCTAAATTTTTAATATTCTCATACCTTTGAAATTTTTCTTGATATATCATATTTTCAACTTATAAACTTTTGCATAAGGGTTAGTGATAACCAATTCAAATAAATTTTTATCATACTTTTCTAAAACAAATAATCTAACATAAGTAGAGTTAAGTACAGCATTATTAACTACAAGAATTGAGCCATAGTTTTTCATATAGATAAGTGATATATCACCATTTTTATCAAACTGTTTTGTATTTGTAACTTTTGTATGTCCATCATTTGTAAGTTCTGTAGTGATTATATATCTTATTTTCGTTTTTTGTTTTCCAAATGACATTATTCCACTGTTTGTATCACAAACCATACCACGACCTAAACTTAATACACCTTTATTATTTTTAAATCCTTGACTCTTATAAAAAAGTAATTTTTTCTTCTCTTTACCCGTATGCAAATCAAGATTAGAAAATATAGAAACTGTTGGTAAAATATTCATCATTCTATGAGGAAGATATAAATAAACATCTCTCGTTTTTTTAGGTAGTTTTATATCACCAAATTTTAACTCTTCAAGATAATTATTAACATCAATTTGATCCTCTTTGCCATTTTTAAATAATGTATTAGCTACTGTTGAATAGTTACTATCAACATAAGTTTCAACTGCTATTCTACTGAGTCTTGCTGCTTCTTGTTGTGATGAAGTTGTAAGAATTTCTGAGATAATAAAGTTATCATGATGATGTTTACCTCCATCAATAAGTGTATTTGTATTAGAATAGTACCAAATTGGATAACCATAATCCCACCAAGCTAGAGTATAATCTTTACTATTTGATATAGACTTTAATTTATCTAATACTGCTATTTCTGTTTTATTAAATACAGTTGGTACTTTATAGCCTATAACATGCTGAATATTTGGATATAGTGCAAATGCAACAAATAGAGTTATGGTGGCATATCTAATTCTAATATCTTCAATAGATTTTGTAACTACATAAAATAGATAAACTAAACTAATTCCTGCAATTGGCACAGCATATACAGTAAATCGTAATCCACCTATATAAGCAAATAATCCAACACCAAAAAGAGGAACTGCTATAATCATTTTTTTATGTCTTAATACCAAGAGTATATAACCGATAAATGATAATATTAATGAAATCTCTGAACCAGATATTCTATTTGCCAATGTTTCAAAAGGAATTTTTCCAGCCTCTCTAATAGTTTGACCAACTAAAAAGAATTTTAAGCCAATATCTTCTTCCCCTGTAACAGTGTACCATGAAATTTTACTTAATATTAATCCTAATGCATTAGCAGATAATGAAAATCCTATAAATAATGTACCTGCTAAAATTATATAATAATTTTTAGGAAATTTTTTTTCTTTAAATATATAAAAAAGTATTACTATCATTAAAAATTGTAAAGGAATAGATATTTTTAATAAAGCTATAGCTAAAAAAGATATAGATTGATATAACTCTATATCTTTTCTACTAAAAAATAACCCATAAACTATAAATATAATAAATAGTGGATATATAATACTCATTCCTTGAGGATAAAATAGTGGATATATCAAAATTATAATAGCTGAAATTAAAGTATATATAATATCTTTTTTAACTATAGAAGCAATTAAAGGTAATAATACAAAAAATGGTAATATTAGAGCAAACATATCGCTATCATAATAACCAACCATAGTTCTATTATAGTATGACCAAGTTATAGATGCAATTAATGCTGAAAAGAAACCTAAAATTGGATAACCAAATAGTCGCATCATAAGTATTATAGGTATAACAATTAAACTAGATACAAAAGCAGGAGCATAAAGAATCACACTATCTAATGAAAATGGTAAAATCTTTGCAAAAAAGTATGTTATATATATTACAGCAGGATAACCATCTAATGCTTTTGGAATCATAGGATTATGCTCATAGCCTGTTTCAAATAGTGATTTCACAGCTGATGCAAAATAATATCCATCATTTGTATTAATCATAAGTTGTCCATTCCAATGAAAACTCTCCATACTATTAAATTGATATACCCATATCATTCTAATAGCTATACTAAATACATAAGCTAAAAGTATCAAACCAATTAATACCTTAATTGATATATTTTCCTCTTTAATTTTTAAAAAATCCATCTAATTTTTATCCTTTTTAATTAAATTATTAAATTTATATGCAAGTTTAGTATAAGTAAAATTATCTAATACATATTTTTTACCTCTATAACCAAGCATTTCTCTCTGATTTATAGAGATATTATACAGTTCTAATATACCATTAGAAATACTCTCTATATTCTCTGCTTCAACCTCAACTCCACAATTAGCCACCTTAACAATACTATTTTCTCCTGAATCAATTGCATAAATAATTGGTTTAGCACTATACATATAATCATATAATTTATTAGGAGATACTCCATATTTAAATAAGTTTTCTTTTTTTAATCCAATATAACATATATCAAATAAATTTAACATACTTTGAACTTGTTTTTTATCAATAGCATCTATAAAAAGAATATTTTTATTAGAACCATATTTATCTATAAGATTATTTTTTTCTTGTCCATTACCCACTAATATAAATAAAATATCTTTATTCTCTTGTAATAATATAGAAGCCTCAAGAAAACTCTCAAGTGCATTAGCGATACCAATCGTTCCAGTATAACCAACTATAAATTTATCTTTAGGTATTTTATCTATAATTAACTTTGGAACTAGCACTATATTACTTAATTCATCTAAATCTACGCCATTACTAATCCATTCAAAATCTCTATCTAAGCCTATATCATTTTTAATATGTTCTCCATAATTTTGTAAATTAGAAACAATAATATCTGATTTCTTAAGTGCAAACTTTTCAAACCATCCCATAAATTTAATAAATGGATGTTTTGGCGAAAATCCACCAAGTTCTATTAAACTTAGAGGCCAAATATCTTTTATCTCATAAATTAGTTTTGCTCCATAAATTTTAGAAAGAAACCAAGCTGGTAAAATTGGGAAAGGTGCCATAGGTGAAACTACAATCACATCAGGTTTTTTAAGAGTAAATGGCAGAAAGAATATTTTAAATGAAAATAGAAACCACTTTAAAACCCTTTTTTTATTGTGAGAGTTACCATAATTAAAAGTTTTTAACCATAGATAATCTACTCCATCAATATTCTCTTTTTTAGTTTTTGGTAAATTTTTAAAGAGATGAGAGTATGAAGAACTTATAACAGTAACTTTATTACTTAATTTTACTAACTCTTTTCCTAAATAATAGTGCCTAAATTCCATTCCATGATGTGGTGTTCCTGCATATTCATTGATTATCCATATATTATTACTCATAGTCTAATAACTCTTTAATAATATTTTCACTTGCTTTTCCATCACCATATAGATTTAATGTTGAGTTTTTAATGTTGAATTTTGGATTTCTTTTATAAGTTTCTAATATCTTATCTTTGTTTGCCCCTACTAAAATATTTGCTCCTATCTCAATAAGCTCTACCCATTCAGTCTCATCTCGTAAAGTTATACATTGTTTTTCAAAAAAATATGCCTCTTTTTGTAATCCACCACTATCACTCATAACTAATTCACAATGATCTATAAGCCATACCATATCCAAATATCCGACAGGGTCTATAATAGTTAAATTAGTAGTATCTATATTTAATTTATTTATAATATTTTTAGTGCGTGGATGAAGAGGTAAAATAACTTGTTTTTCTTTAGCAATAGTATTTATAGCTTCAAAAATTGATTTTAATCTCTCTTTATTATCTGTATTTTCTGCTCTATGAATTGTACATAATATATAACTATCTTTTATATTATACATTGGTTTAGTTGCAAACTCTTTATAAAAAATAGCTCCATCTTGCATAACATCACCACTTTTTACTATCTTACAATCTAAATTTTTATAACCCTCATTTTGAAGATTCTGAATCGCTGTATCTGTTGGACAAAATAAAATATTACTAACTCTATCTGTTAAAATTCTATTTACCTCTTCAGGCATTTTCATATTAAAACTTCTTAGTCCTGCTTCAATATGAGCTAGTTTTATATGAAGTTTTGATGATACAATGGCACCTGCTAAAGTAGAATTTGTATCTCCATAAACCATAATCCAATCAGGATTTTCTTTTAATACAACTTCTTCAATTTTTTCTATCATCTGCCCAGTCATTGCACCATGACTTAATCCATTTATATTTAAATTATAGTTTGGTTTAGAAATTTTCATCTCATCAAAAAATATATCACTCATATTAGTATCATAATGTTGCCCCGTGTGAACTATAATTTCCTTTATATTTTTATGTTTTGCTATCTCTCTACTTACACTACCAGCTTTTATAAATTGTGGTCTTGCACCAACTATTGTTAGTATTTTCATTTTTTTGTCCTTTAGTAAATAGTAAAATATAAAAAAGATATTGTATTATTATTTTAATAAACTTTATAGTTCACTAATTAGCTTATTTATATGCCCTGAGGCACTTTGTGTTTTATAGTTTCCATATTTTATATCATTCATTGCTTTAGTATGTGCTAAATCTAGTTCATTTTCTCTAAATTTTTTATATCGTTCAATATCAAGTACAACATATTTATCTTTACCCCTTACATTAATAATTAATTCATCAAACTTATTTAAGAGTTTATCAAAAATCGATACACCTTTTATTTTTACTTCATCTGCTGTTATAGTTATTTAAGTTCCTCTAATATTTCTTCTTCATCTATAATAAAACTAAAAATTCCCAACAACTTATCAAGCTCTTCAGGTACTCTAACTATCTTTTTATCTTTAGTAATTATTTTATTAGCTCTATCTACTTTTACAAAAATCCAATCAGTACCGATAGTTATAACTCCATAAATATCTCTATTTTTATCATCTATTAAATTATCCATTGCAATAAGTTCCATTGCTAATTGCTTAAATCCACTATTTAAATCTTTATATTTTGATCTGATTTTATATCTTTATCTCTAAAAATCCAATCTTTTTTAAAAGAGTAATTAAATTGTGCTAAAAGCTCATCAACTTCTATATTCATCTTAAAATAATCACTTTTAACAAAATTAATCTTCAAAAATATTCTTAAAATTAAACTCTATTTTACAATCATCAAGTTCAAAAATAAACTTTTCATCACTAAATTCACCCTGTAATTTATAAAACTTATCTTCAAGTTTATAGACTTCTGCGAAATGTCCTTTTGGTTCAACCATGATATAATACTCTACACCCTCTTCTTGAAAAAGATTATATTTTCTATTTCTATCTACTCGTTTTGTAGATGGTGATAAAACTTCAAAGATAATTTTAGGAGTAGTTTGAATAAATTTTGTTTTAAATCCACCACATACTACGCTATTATCAGGACAAACTACTGTATCATCTGATACTATCCAATCTACGGCAAGAACAGATTTACAATTTTTACATTTTTTTAATAAATCTCTTAACTCATAAGATATTTTTGAACTAATATCTTGATGTTCAAATATTGGAGATGGTGCCATAGCATAAGCAATACCATCTATTAACTCCCAATCACCTTGCCATATCTTATAATCATCATAAGTATAGTGTGGAAAATCATCTCTTGATGCACCCATATCAAACTCCTTTGAATATAATTATTATATTATACCCTCTTCCCACTTATAAGCACTCTCACAAATCAAATCCAAATCATCATATTTAGGCATCCAACCCATCATCTCTTTTATCTTAGAATTATCAGCAATAAGAGTAGCAGGATCACCATCTCTTCGCCCCTCAATATTAACTCTAAAATCTACTTTAGTTACTCTCTTCATAGACTCAATCACCTCTCTTACACTAAACCCCTTGCCATATCCAATATTAAAAATATCACTTTTATTATTAATATCATCAAGATAATCAATAGCCCTAATATGAGCAGAAGCCAAATCATCTACATGAATATAATCCCTAACTCCACTTCCATCAAGAGTATCATAATCCTCTCCAAAAATAGCCATCTTATCCCTAATACCCAAAGCCACTTCAGAAGCCACTTTGATAAGATGAGTAGCATTTTGAACAACTTGCCCAATTCTAGGAGATAATTTGCCATCAATATAATTTATATCAGCACCAGCCACATTAAAATATCTAAAAATTACAAATTTAAAATTACTATGAGCTGAGGCAGTATCTTGTAAAATCTGTTCACTCATAAGTTTACTCATTCCGTAAGGGTTTATAGGATTAGTTGGCAATTTTTCATGCAATCCATCTTTTGGTATATTTTTAACATCACCATATAAAGTAGCCGTGGAACTAAATACAAACTTATTAACACCATTTTTAATTGCACAATTGATTAAATTTGTAGTATTTACTGTATTATTCATATAATATTTTAGAGGATTTTTAACAGACTCTGAAACTAGAATAGAGGCTGAGAAATGGAATATCATATCAAAATTGTTATCTGCTAAAAATTTATCTACCTTTTTAAACTCTTTTAAATCAAGTTCTATAAAATCAAAATCTCTTATTTGTTTTATGGTATTTAGTGTTTCTATGTTGCCTGTGCTTAGGTTATCTAAAATTGTGATATTATGGTTTGTGTTTAGTAGTTGTTTAACTAGGTGAGAGCCTATATATCCTGCACCACCTGTAATTAGGATTTTCATTTCGCTTAACCTTCTATTTTATTTTTATAATAATTCTTTATATTTTGATAAATATCACTTAAAATTACTCTTTTATCATATAGCTTATTTATTATCTCACTCATCTCTTCTGGTTCATCTTCATAATTATGACTTAGTTCATTTCTGTCATATCTTAACTCTTTCCACTCATTAACATTATCAATCAAATATACTTTCTCCATAATATTTAAAATATCGATAAAGGGTTTCCCCTCAATATCTTCACTTAAGAAATTTAGTATAGTTTTAAATAACTTTTACCCCATAGCATCATGAAGTTTTCCAAATCTAAATAAAAATTGATCTAAAACCTGTATTTCATCTTCCGTAAGATTTAAATATTTCTCTTTGTTAAGAGGCATTATCAATTCTAATTTTTTTGAAGAAGAGTTAATTCTCTGTAAATGTTTATCACATTCATAAAATATTTTTTCTAATTTTTCTATAATAATATCTTGTGTCACAATAGAACCCCTGTTAATAATATCTCTTTTTCTATGCTTCTATACTTATCTTTTGAAACAACAATATCAATTTTCTGTTCGCCTATTAAATCATATAATTCTAATCTAAATTTACTCTTCAACTCTATAATTTGCTTAGATGTAAAATTCTCTTCAAGATCAAAGTACAAATCAATATCTCCACCTTTTTTACTATCATCAACGCGACTACCAAAAAGATATATATTACCTTGTTTAAATATATGTAAAAAAGTACTTTTTATAGAGTTTATCTCATTTTTTAATAGTCTCATTTTGATAATTCCTTGCTTTCCTCATATGATTGACTTATTAATGTTGATATTAATCCTGCAATTATTTCCCAAGATTGAATATTCTCTTGGTCTAAATATTTAACCCTTGTTTTTTTACAAATACCACTCTTATAAAGCTTATAAAATTCCCATTGAAAACCATCTGTTAAAATACCATAAGATATATCCGTTTGATTTTGAATATTAATAGAATATAATTCAGCAATTAATTGAGGTCTATGTTCAATCATTAATCCTCTTTTTGCTTCAACCACTAGTTATACTTTTATATACTTTTTTTAAATTCAGACTCTCTTTTTCCCAATTATATTCATCTATTGATAATTGATAATTTAAATTTCCCATACTTTTTAATAAATCTTTATCTTCAAATAAATATTTAATATTTTCTGCTATATCCTGTGAATCTAATGGATTTACATATATTGAACTATCTTTAAATGTATCTTGCCAATAAGAAAAATTAGACATAATCATAGGTTTGCCACATGCCATATATTCAAAAGGTTTAGTTGCTAATGTCTCTAAATGGTTAGGTGCAGGTAAAAATGTAATAATCCCAATATCAGCTTTATTAATATAATTAAATACCTCATAAGCTTCTACTACTCCAAAATATTTTACATTTTTGCAACCTTTTTCTATCCTATCTTTTAATTTAGTTTCAGTAATTGGTCCTAGTAACCATAATTCATATTCATCTAAATATTCAAAGGCATCTATTAATTCATTTATACCTCTAATATTTGTCATACCTCCAACAAAAATAACTGATGGTTTCTCTTTTTTAATATCAATATCTTTTATCTCTGATAGATTTGGTAATATTGGAAAGTTTCTAAGTGTTATGATATTTTTATGATTAAATCTTTTACTAATATCAGGTCTTGCTGTTACAATAGCATCAAAAAATCTAACACTGTTTTTTTCAAATATATCAAATAGTTTTGAAATCACTTTTTTTATTTTCTTTGATTTTATATAAGGTTTAGAGAGGATAGAAGCTGGATTATTCTCATGAATATCATAGATAACTTTTTTACCAATTAACTTTAAATATAAACTTGTAAATATCAATTCTGGGTCATGAAAGTGGTAAATATCTGCATCTACTTTTTTACAAACTTTTATCATATCAACCAAAGAGGTCTTTAGTATTCTTTTTAGTCGTCCGCCAACCACTCTAGGATAAGAAATAATATTGACACAATCTAATACTCTACTCTCTCCACCTGCAACAATAAGTGTAACATCATATCCCTCATTAGCTAAAGTTACACACTCTTTATAAAATATTCTATTGTCATTTTGAGGATGAACAGATGTTATATGTGCTATTTTCAAGAAAATTCCTTTATTAAATCATTCGTGTTTAAAGTCTTATATTTTATTAAAAGATATTCTAAATTTCTAAAAGAAGTTTTAGTTAATGTTTTAGGATGCATAACATAAGAAATAAAATTCTTATTATCTATTTTTTGTAATGATTTTTTAAAAAACCAATGAGACTGTGATTCTATTGTAGCTTTTCTAAGATTTTGTTTAAATACTCTTTTAAGAATATTTTCTTGAATAGTTGAACTACTAAGTCCTTTACCATCCCCATATATGGTATCTTTATATAATTTTTTTATAAGATTATTCACTACTAAATCAATACCTTTCATATAATAAGTAGTCACAGGAATCTCCATAAAATTACCATCAGTATCTTCAATATTTACATCATCACTAAATCTATAAAATTCTTTATTTGGAACATTTAAAAAATCATAATAATGCATAGGCAACTCATCTTTATAAAATCTAGGACAAACAGACATATCAAGTTTAATATTATTTTCAAGAAAAGCATCTTGTAAAGTATGAAATGGTGTTATTGACCATCCACCAGCTCTAAATGCCTTTATTTTTTTATTTGTAATACTTTCCAATATATCTATACCATCTTTAAAAAGACTATTAATTTTATCTTTTGATAGAGAGTGTAATCTATATCTATCAAAACTTTCAAAAATCCATCTATCTTTATTTGGTTTAGCATCTAACCACTGTGGATGTAAATGTAACTCTACAGAAGAGCCTATTAAGATAATTTCTTTTAATTGATTTGTAATAAGCAATAAATCAGAATGATTATATTTTTTTAAAGCCATTAAATAAGTAGCATCTACAAAGAATATCGCTTTTGAATTATATTTTTTTAATAATTTAATAATCTTACTAGTAGGTTCAAGAATAGATTTTTGAGCTATTCCACTATCTTCTCCTAAAAAAAGTTCATAATCAAAAGTTAATATTACTTTACTCATTTATTACTCTCTTGGTCTATAGCATCCCCTAGATAAATACTGTTTTTAAGTTTAAATCTAATTCTTTGAATAAAATTTATTATTTTTACTTTTATAGGTTTATATTCATATTTCCAAAGATAACCTTGTTTTAACTCTCCTCCAAATCTACTTTTAAATCTCTGAATTCCTTCTAGCTTTGAGTTTTTTTCAACATTAATTCTTGCTCCCATAAAATCATACTCTTTTACACCCATATCTTTTAACTCCAACATTGCATAATAGTGCATATAATTTAAGCTTCCAGTATAAGGTCTTGCTATACTTCCTCCATAGAGATAATATGCTCCTTGTTGGTTAAATGGTAAAACAGCAGACCCCTGCAGTACTCCATCCTTTTTGGCTATATAAAATTTACTAAATGGTTTAAGTCTTGCTAACTCCTCTTTTAAAGGGTAGGCTCTATTTTGTCTTGACATAGTCTCTTTTAGGTTCTCAAAAATGATATCTATATTATTTGTCTCTTCTACAGTTACACTATCTCTTATCGCTTTTCTAATAACATTTCTATGTTTTGAGTGCATATTATTGAGAATTTCATCCTTGCTTTGACTCAAATCAACTACCCAACTTCCCCACTCTATATATTTAGAACCCTTTGCAAACTCTTTAAAAAGGGCACTAGCTAATGGTTGAGCTATTAAATCAATATTTAACTCTTTTGCTTTGACTATTATTTGATTTAAAAACTCTTTTTTATCTTTACTCTCTAAAACCACTATATTTGTAGTAAAAACCAACTTAGAAAAAATTGCTCTCCTATCAATATAAAAGGGGAGTATAAAATTATCGCTTACAAACCAACCATACTCTTTTGATTTTGTCTCTAAATACTCTGATGTTCCAAAAATTGCTAAAAGAGTTTTAAAACTGCTACTATCTTTTAATATTTTTATATTCAAACTTTTTTACCTTTTTTTAGTAGTGTATCTATTTCTTTAATTTTATTTTTCATAAACCATTTATCTCTATCTTTTAAAATATTTTGTTTTACATCATTTAAAAAATTTATATCCAAAAAACTATTAAGAGCATTGGATAATTCATTAATATCATTATAATTACAAGCTATCCCATAACCATTATCATTTATAATATCTTTTCCATCTCCATTTGGCAAAGCACCCAAAATAGGTAGACCTAAATTAATATATTCATATATTTTAGAAGGAACACATGCACCTAAATAATCACTTGTAAGAGATACAAATCCTATATCAATATTTTTTATCATAAAATCTAATAACTCTACATGTGGCATAAAGTTTAAGAAAAAAACATTATCTTCTGATATACTTTTTAGTAATCTATTAGGATTTATATTACCAATAAAATATATTTCAATATGATTACTATTTAAATATTTATATATATCATATAAAATTTCAGGTTTTTGTAAATTACCCATATTTCCAATATATGCAATTTTTAATTTCTTATTCTTTTTTTTATACTTTTCTAATTTTATTTTTTCGATATATCCAAAATAATTATTTAAAATTTTATTTTTTAGAAAAGGATATTTATTTATAAGTGATTTCTGATTAGACTTAGATGAGGTTACTATCAAATCGCTATTTTTAATATATCTATACTCCTGTTTTTCTCTACTTACATGAAATTTATTATTTAGTTTATAACCATTAACGATAGAGTAAGCAAGTGGGTCATGAAAATTTATCACAAATTTACAGTTTATCTCTTTTTTCAATAAAGAACCAAGTTTTATCATACCAAGCTCTCCACCACTTGTAGCAAATACTATATCTTCTTTTTTTACTCTATTTTTTAGATACTTATATGCCTCTTTTATCCACTTATCAAGATAATCCTCATAAAAACCAACCCTCTCTAAATAAGATGCAATTCTTATATTGTAGGATAATGGCAGTTGAATTATATTATTAATTATATTTAATTTATCTTTTTCATAGTTTGGCATTACAATATTTATCTCATAACCTAATTCTTTTAAAAACTTTATTTGTCCTAATCTTATCTGTCCCCCACCTCCTTTTTGATGTGGATATAAGGAACGAGTTAAAAACCATATTTTCATATTTTACTCCAACTTTTTTTTATCTTGTTTTCATAATAAAGAGACAAAAAGAATATTGCCAACATACCAACTACAAAAGAGTAGATAGAAGAAAATTCTACTTTGAGGACTTCATTCAATAAGAGATATCCAACAATATAAGATAAAATTCCTGACGATTTTATTATTAAATTTGTTTTATAATCTCCAACAGCTTTGATAATTGATTCTGAAAAGTTTTGATACATTACAAAGGGTAGAGCAAATATTAAAATATTTAACATTTTATAACTTTCTATATATTCTACTGGGAAAAGATAGCCTATAACTATTTTTGACAATAATAAGCATCCTAATATAATTGCCATACCAAAAACAATCAATAATTTAATAAATTTTTTTCTAATATCATCTAAAGATTTATAGTTTTGTTTTGCTATCAAAGATGAAAATTCTGGAAACATAAATCTTCCTAATGGCCAAGAAAAAACTGAAATTAAAGCAAAGTATATACTTCTTGCCACCACTTGAAATTGAGCTAATTCATTGGTAGTTCCATAATTTAGCATAGTAAAAATAGGAGCAAAAAGTAACAAACCATAAATAAAATAATTTGAACTAGCTAATATTGTTAATCTTATAAATCTTTTATTTGTATCATCTTTAAATTTTGAAAATCTAAAACCAACCAATCTAATAAAATTATATCTAGGTAAAAATCTTTTTTGTTTATAAATAAGATAAAAAACCATTATAAAATTAGAGATAATAGAAGCATAAATCAAAATTTTATAATCTCCATCTAAACCAACTAAAATATATAAAAAAAGAATTGAACCAATAGATAAAAAGGTTTGTATAATACCTTTAACAGATATAAGTTTATAGTACTTTGTAACCAAAAAGATATAACCATAATATGAAATCATATTCATACTTATAAACAAAAAAGATATATATAGCCAAGATATATCTAAACTATCTATTTTATCTACTAGATAAATATTATATACCAATGGAATAATAATAAATGCAGAAACTCCAACAATCCATACAAAAAATACTGTCCAAGTTCTCATAATCTTAAATTTATATTTCGTTTGATTATATATAGTTGTTAAAGCATCTTTATATCCAACAAATACTCTTCCAATAATAGAGAATATATCTATTATAGTATAATATATTACTAAGTTTTCTTGTGAAAATTCTCTTGCTAAATATATCTTAAATACAAAATTTACTATTAGGATAATAAATGTTACAGAAGAGCTTAGTATTATTGAGCTTTTTAACATTTATGATTTTCTTATTTTTTTTATAATTATAGAAATATTTTTAGCAATATATGATGCCATCTTTATACCTACTATATATTTTAATATATTTTTAATAGGTAATTCTATTTTTTGCCTATATGAACTGTAAAAATCTTTAATTGGTATTCTCCAATCTTTTCCATACTGATATTCTAAATATCTTTCTACATTATACGGAACTTTAATTTTAATTCCTAAAAAATCTATCTCTTCTAATTTATCTAAAAAGTGATATGGTATTATAAATACTTTATGTCTATTAGCACTCCAAATATTTCCTTCTAATTTATATAAACTAATATCTATAACTACATTATCTTTAATAATGGTAATAGACTCATCATCTAAAGAAAGTTTTGTAATTTTAAAGCTGTATTTTTCCTTTAGTTCTTGTATTGCTAAAATTATATTATTTAAGTCTTTTTTATAACAACCAATATCTATATCTGAATCATAATCTATAAAATCTTTTTCCCTAATAGCACCTAAACAAGTACCATGTGTTAAAAAAAATCTAATTTTAAATTTATCAAAAACATTTTTAATTGTTTTTAATTCAGTATGGGCAATTTCTTTATCAATAGTTCTTGGTATATTAATATTATTCATTATATTAGTATCAAGTACAAAATTACCAAAATTATTCTTACTGATATAATAATTTATATTCCTAAATAATTGTTCTTGTAATATTGCCATTTATTTATTTGCTATCTATATCTAATTTTTTTGCTGTTTTATAAGCAATAATTACTTTTTTAATCCACATTGTATTATATATAAAACTATGAAATAAAAGAGCAATTAATATAAAATCTATATTATATTCAAGTCCTACAAAATAAAATAATGCTCCCCAAACCAATACTTCGTTACGCCATGTATATATTGTAAAAATTATATTCTTGATAGATTTTAAAAATGGTACACCAATAATTTGTTTATATTCCTCTACATCATGATTTATATTATGAAACGATTGTTTATCACAAATTTTATATGATTCAAAATTTATTAGGTAGATTAAGTTTAAAGTATACCCAATTGTCATAGCAATAAATACCCAAATATAAATAAAATCATTAGTTGCCTGATATGCCCCATATGCAATAGAAAATCCTAATAACCCTTGACTACCTGCAAATAAATCATCAAATGTAACCTCCAAGAAAGCGCCAAATTTACTTGTTTGTTTTTTTAATCTAGAATACATTCCATCAACATGATCTAATATTTCATTAATTTGAAATAATACAAATCCTATAATAAATCCATACATTGTACCACTTGCAAAACTAACTAAAGCAAATATATTAAATAAAACTCTAAAAATTGTAATTTGATTTGCAGTAATATTTGTATTCCATATCAATCTTATAATTTCCATAGATAAAGGTCTGTGAATATAACTATGTATAACTGTTTCTTGTCTAAATCTTCTTCTTTTTGGTTTTTCCATTATTTTAAATCCTTACTAAACTATTTCTAGCTCTTTGATTATTTTGCAGTGATAATTTAAGCTTATTTAATTCTTTATCACTTATATCATAATCTTTAAACTCTATAGAGATATTTAGTTCTTTTAATATCTCTCTTAATTTTATAGATGATAATTCTCCAAAAATTTCAACTAAAGCATTATCTATAAAATCATACTTACCAATCACATTATCTATTAACATAGGTAAGGTAAAGCTACAAGCAATCCCATGGTCTACTCCTTTATGAGCAGTTATATAATAACTCATAGCATGAGCAATTGCTGTTTGTGTATTTGAAAATGCTAATCCTGCATACATACAAGCTTTCATAATATTATCTCTATATTCTAAATTATCTAAATCATTTGAAAGTAATACTAGATTATCTACAATTAACTTTGCTGATTTTATAGCATAGTTTATAGTAATTTCATTTGCGTTTTTATTCCAAATTGATTCCAAAGCATGAGAAAGTGTATCTAGTCCTGTTTGAATAGCTATATCTTTTGGAACTGATAAAGTTAATGAGGGGTCATAAATAGCTATTTCACTAAATAAATCTGGCAGATGAAGAGAGTATTTCTTTTTCTCATCCATATCCCAAATAGTAGCCCAAGGTGTTATCTCACTTCCTGTTCCTGCTGTTGTAGGGATAGAAATAATAGGAATAAGTTTATAATTATCTTTTTCTATTTTACCCTTAATTAAATCTTCTACAAATTTATATTCTTTTTTATCATTATAAACACTAAAGAATTTTGAAGCATCTAAAACACTTCCACCACCAATAGCTAATATAAGTTCAAACTCTATATTTTGTATTTTATTATAAGTTATTTCTAAATCTTTAAACTCTGGATGTGATTTAACTTCCGAAACAACATTCACTATATTATTTGTAAGAGATTTAATTTTATCAACTAAACCTCTTTTTACGAACCCTTGAGAAGTAATTAAAAGTGTTTTTCTACCATTTATATACTTATCAATATTAGCTAGTTCATTATCGCCATACACTATTTTAGTAGGCATATTATAAGCGAAATTATTATTCATCAAAATCTACTCACTTTTACAACATCAAGTGGTGGTCTTGGTGTTTCATCATCAAGACCACATTTAACACAAATAAATTTAACTTGTGAAGTTTTTTTAATATCATTCATAATATCTGAAAATCTATCTAAGCTAGTTATTAACTTTTCTTCAACTTCAATATTTGAAGCTTTAACAATATTGATATAATCAACATGACTTTGATAAGTATTTTGTCCACCTGTAGATTTATTCTGTTCATTATCAAACAATATATAAGTTAAATCTAAATCTTTATATCTACCAGCAGTTGTAAGACCACCCATATGCATAACAAACTCAGCATCACCACCACATACTACTACTTTTTTACCAGCCATTGCAGCACCAAGCCCAATACTTAAAGCTCCACCCATATTTCCTGCCATATAAAAGTTATCAGTATCTGGCATAAAACTATACATCTCTCTTGCTGTATTTCCTGTTGTTCCTATAAAAAGTGTATCTGTATCTTTAAACCTATTATTTAGATAAGTAAGATATTTACTCCTAGGAGTCAAAAAAGATAAATCTATTTTATGTTTATTCTCTAATTCTACCTTACTAAATGTATCTTTTTTGAGAATAGATATAGTCTGAGTAGTGTCACAAAGATTAATCTCTTCTATAGCTTTATCGATATTATCCTGACTTAGAATAGTATTTTTATAACCATAAGAGTCTATAAGTTTAGGAAGTTCTGTTGCTAAATGTTGATGTTGTATTTCACTATCCCCATCTTTATAAGTTCTCCAACTTGTAATAATAGGGAAAGTTATACCATAAGGTTTAAGTAAACTTGTAATACAACTTCCCATATTTGTCATACCTGAACTTTGAACTATAACAATTGGCTTTGCACCACTCATTTTTAGCCCACTAGCTACACTACAGGCAACCGCCTCACTAGCACATGGTAAATACTCTATATTTTTGCTATTTATAACTGCATTTATAATATTCTTTGCAAAACTACATGGCACAACACAAAGATGAGTATATTTTTCTTCTATTAGTTTATTAAGAAAGATATTTGTATCTAACATTATTTAGTTCCTGGAATAAGTTCTAAAATCTCTTTTATAGAGAGTAACTCTTTTTCAGCTTCTAAGCTTCTATCATTATCCAAAATTGATTTTGCAGTATTCATCATGCCTGGATAAGCAGCTCTCAACATATGATTTGCATATATTATTACATTTATACCTGCTCTACTTAACTCGTTGGCTGTAATTTGATTATAACTCGTTGGGACAACAATAATTGGAATAGTCTCATTGTACTCTCGTAAAATTTTACAAAATTCCAAAATCTCATTTGGCTCTTTTTTACGGGAATGTATCATAATGCCATCTGCACCAGCATTTATATATGCTTTTGCTCTAGTTATAGCATCATCCATACCTGCTTCAAGTATTAAACTTTCAATTCTAGCAATTATCATAAAATCATTAGTAACTTGAACTCTTTTACCCATTTCTATCTTATTTGAAAAATTTTCTATACTATCTTGAGTCTGTTTTACATCATTTCCAAAGAGTGAATTCTTTTTTAAACCTGTTTTATCTTCAATAATAACAGCACTTATTCCTGTTCGCTCTAATGTTCTAACAGTAAAAGCAAAATGTTCTGCAATTCCACCAGTATCTGCATCATAAATCATAGGTTTAGTTGTTACTTCAAAAATCTCATTAATGGTGTTAATTCTTGTACTTACATCAACAGCCTCAATATCTGGCTTACCCTTTGAAGTAGAATCAGTTAAAGAGCTTGACCACATACCATCATACTCTACTCCATTACTACCTTTTACATTTTCAACAATTAAACCACTTAAAGCATTATGCGATTCCATAATTCTAACTATATCTTTAGAATCAATCAATCTTCTCAATCTACTTCTTCTAATATCAGGAGTTGTTCCTATCTCTCTTAAAGATTTATTTAGCTGAGTAGATGATATGCCTTCTGTATATGCAATCTCAACGAGCTTCCCATCCCATTGAGATAAAGTATCAATTACTTGTTGTCTAATTTTTGCTTGTACTCCCTCCTTCCAATCATCTCCATGAACTACTATATCAGGTTTTATTTTGCTTAAGTTTGGTCTATAATCAAGTGTATTTTGGGGTATAACCTCTATTACACCTTTTATATTTTCTACTATATCTTTTCTCTGTTCATAAGTCATATATGGAAGTCGTTTATAACTTGCTATGGCTTTATCCGTTAAAAGACCAACCATCACATCACCTAATTTTGATGCCTCTTTTATTATATTCATATGTCCTGGGTGAATTAAATCTGCGCTCATTCCTATATATACTTTTTTACTCATCTATTTTTCCTCGTTATTATTATATTATATTTACTCATCCAATTTGAGGAACTAGTGAAAGTAATGATTTTATCAACTTTAAATCCATTTTTTTGTAATATTTTATTCCACTCTTTTAAAGAGTACCACTTTTCTATAAATGGACTATCAAAAGGATACATCCATCTTCCTCTATACTCTTGAATAGATTTAATATAACCTATAAATGAATTTGGATTTCTATCACATATTATAAAAATTCCATCATCTGATAATTTGCTATTTATCTCTCTTAGAGCTATATCTAAATATTTTACATGTTGTAAAACTTCTATTGTATATATTAAATCAAATTTTTTTTCAAAATTAATATTATATACATCACCTTTTCTAACCTCTTTATTGTTATAGAAATATGGGTCAATTCCATTTATATTTATATCTTTAAATTTATCTCTAAAATATCTTATATATTTGCCTTCACCACACCCTAAATCTAAAATATTAGTAGAATTATCCACATATATACCTAAAGTTTTTAAATACTCTTTAGAAGTTTCTGTAAAACCACTATCAACAACATGACTCTCAAATTTAAAACACTCACCTATCCAAAGATTACTATCTTCTATTAATGATACTTGATACTTGTCATTTTCTATTAATGCATCAAGATAGAACTTAACTCCCCAATTAATAGCACTATAAGGAGCATATAACCCTCCAAAAGGAACAGAACCAGGAAGAGAACCTTTTAAATTTTTATTTTCTTTAAATTGTTTTGATTTAAGATAGTAAAGAGTTTTTCTAGCTATCAAAAGATAATCTTCATCATTTGTTAGTTTATAAAGTTTAAAAGAAAGATTTGACCATTGTGCTAATCCTGTGATACATCTTTCACTATTAATACAATTAAAATTTTCATCATATTGAGAACATAATAATAAATCATTATTACTATTTATAGCTTTAAACTTATCAGCATTTTTTAATAAAGCCGTTAATACTACTTTATCTTTAGTTAAGATATAATAATCATATAATCCCTCAAGAACATAGATTATTGTATGTAGTAATGGCTCTTCATCATCTGAAAATTTTAGATTATCAAAAAATCCATTTTCTAATTGACAATTCAATACCCATTTTATATGTTTAGTAGCAGAATCTCTATAGTTTGAATTATCTAATAACAATCCAGCTTTATAAAGTATAAATGATACTCTTGAATAGTAGCTATGAGCAATATTATTAAATCCGTATTGTCTCCAACTACCATCACTATCTTGAACATCACATAACCATTTAGAAGCTTTTATTATTGAGTGCTTATATCTATCTTTTAAACTTACTTCTATATCTTCTAATTCATAAATAGCTACTAATCCATATAAAACTTGTCCCGTATCAAATACCAACTCTATATCATTATCTATATCAGTAAATGCACCATTATCTTTTTGAACAGATAGTAACCATTTACCTGCTTTTAAAGCAGACTCTTTATAACCTTCATCATTTGTCAAATTATAAACATCTAACAGCGTTGGTATAATATAACCTGTAGTTTCAATATAACTTTTATCCCAACCTTTTTTATATAAATAAAAGCCTCTTGAATATCCATTATCTAAACCCTGACTTTGTGCTTTTAGTAACCAATCAGAAGCCATTTTTATATGAGTAATATTATCATAAATATCTTCATTTCTCATACCTATTATAAATTCTCTAAAAGCTATAGGGTTCCTAAATAATGATGAAAATAATAATTTTAGTTTTGATAATCTTTTTCTCACTTTAAAACTCCACAAAAATCTAAATTTGTTTTTATATTTAACCCTTTAAACTCTTTATGAGCCACCAAAAAAGTTACTATATCTGCATCTTCTAATGCTTTTTTATAATCAATAATTTCAAAATCTTTAAACTTTTCTATATTAGGTTCAACAGCTAAAATATCTAACCCCTCAGCGATAAGCTTTTTCGTAATATATAAAGCAGGGGATTCTCTAAGATCATCTATATTTGGCTTAAAAGCAAGTCCCATACAAGCAATCTTTGCTTTTCTTCCATTCTCTTTTTCAAATACTAAAGCTTCATTTTTAATCTTCTCTATAGCCCATTCTGTTTTATAACTGTTTACTTCTCTTGCCGTTCTTATAATCTTAGCATCCTCTCCACCTGCATGAACTATAAACCATGGATCAACTGCTATGCAATGTCCACCAACTCCTGCACTAGGTTGCAATATATTTACTCTTGGATGTCTATTTGTAAGTTTGATTAACTCCCAAACATCTATATCAAATTTATCACAAAGTATGCTAAGTTCATTTGCAAATGCTATATTCGTATCTCTAAAACTATTTTCTGTGAGTTTTGCCATCTCTGCTGTTCTTGCATCTGTACTTAAAACTTCTCCACTTACAAAAGTATTATAAAATTCTACTGTTTTTTGAGTTGCCTCTAAAGTAATTCCACCTACAATTCTATCATTTTCTACAAGTTCTCTCATGATTTGCCCTGGTAAAACTCTCTCTGGACAATGAGCTATAAAAATTTTTGAAGTATCTATACCATCTTTTTTAAATACCTCTTCTATCTTATTTGTAGTTCCAACGGGTGAAGTAGATTCTAATATTATTATATTATTATCTTCAATATAAGGAACAATAGATTTAGTAGCAGATAGTATATAATCTATATTTGGAATAAATCCATCATGAAATGGTGTGGGTACAGCTAATATAAATATATCTGCTTTACAAGGAGTTAAACTTGCTTTTAAATTTCCACTATTTACAGCACTTTTAACAAAAGTATCAAGTTCAGGTTCTACTATATGTATCTCTCCAAGATTAATAGTATCTACTGTTGTTTTTACTACATCTACCCCATGTACCTTATAACCTCTATTTGCTAAAAGTGATGCTGTTGGTAATCCTATATATCCTAATCCAATTACACATATTTTTTTATTCATTATTTTTTAAAAACTCCACAATTCTTTTAGATGCTTTCCCATCTCCATACGGATTAGATGCTCTACTCATTTTATCATATTCTAATCTATTATTAATTAATTTCTCTGCCTCTTCTACTATTTTAATCCTATTTGTACCAACTAGTTTTACCGTTCCAGCATCAATTGCTTCAGGTCTTTCTGTTGTATCTCTCATAACTAATACTGGTTTTCCTAAACTTGGTGCTTCTTCTTGTACTCCACCACTATCTGTAATTATAAAATATGACTTACTCATTAGATAAATAAACTCTTGATACTCCAGAGGTTCTATTAAATATATATTTTCTATATTAGAGAGAATCTCTTTGACTGGTTTTTGTACATTTGGATTTAAATGTACAGGATAAACTATATCTATATCACTATTTTGTAATGCTAATTCTTTTAAAGCTTCACATATATTTATAAACTTTTGACCATGATTTTCTCTTCTATGACCAGTAACTAAGATAATTTTCTTATTTATATTTAATTGATAATTTAAACTAGCTAATCTATTTAATATTTTACTCTCTAAATCTTTATTTAGTCCAATTTTTTTAAGTGCTAAAAACAGTGCATCAATAACAGTATTACCTGTAACTATAATATCTTTCTCTTTTTTATTCTCTTTTAATAGATTTATTTTTGATGTTAAAGTTGGTGCAAAATGATAATTTGCTAAAACACCTGTAATTTGACGATTAGCCTCTTCTGGCCAAGGACTATAAAGATTATCTGTTCTAAGTCCTGCTTCAATATGTCCTATTTTTATCTGTTGATAAAAAGCTCCTAAAGATGAAGTAAATGTTGTAGTTGTATCACCATGAACTAAAACAATATCTGGTTTGAAATCATTTAAGACATCTTTTATTCCCAATAGTATATTAGCTGTAATATTATATAAATCTTGATTTGGTTTCATAATATTTAAATCATAATCTGGAATTATTTCAAATAAATTTAATACCTGATCTAACATCTCCCTATGTTGAGCTGTAACACACACTTTTATATTAAAACTATCTATGTTTTTTTGAAACTCTTTTACAAGTGGAGCCATTTTAATTGCTTCTGGTCGTGTCCCAAAAATTAATAATATTTTTTTCTTCATTAATTTATCACAACCTCCATGTAGCATCACTAACCACACCCTTTACATCTATTAAAATCAAATTACCATTAGACATACTCTTATATTCATTAGTTGAAATCTCTTTAAACTTACTATGTCCAACTGCCACAACTATAGAATCATATCTATTAGAATCTAACGGCAACTCATCAATAAAATTAAGATTTTTACTCTCTCTATCACTCTTATCTACCCAATAATCATAAACATCAACTTGACATTCAAACTCTTCAAGTTCATTAATTATATCAAGAACTTTAGAGTTTCTCATATCTGGGCAATCCTCTTTAAAAGTTACTCCCATTACCAAAACTTTAGAACCTTTAAGTTTTTTATCCTCTTTTATCATAAATTTAATAGTCTTATCTGATATTAATTTACTCATAGAGTTATTAATCTGTCTTGCACCTAATATTAAATTTGGCATATATCCCAAACTTTGGGCTTTGTGAGTAAGGTAGTATGGATCAACTCCTATACAGTGTCCTCCTACAAGCCCAGGGTTTAGTTTGATAAAGTTCCATTTTGTTGAGGCTGCTTCTATTACATCTTTTGTATTAATATCCATTAAATCAAATATTTGTGCTAGTTCATTAATAAGGGCAATATTTACATCTCTTTGGGTATTTTCTATCACTTTACTAGCTTCTGCTACTTTTATACTTGATGCTTTGTAAGTTCCTGCTGTGATGATTGTTTTATATAAATCATCTACTTTGGTAGCAATTTCTAGTGTGCTTCCTGATGTTACTTTTAATATTTTTGTAACAGTATGTTCTTTATCTCCTGGATTAATTCGTTCAGGTGAGTATCCACAAAAAAAGTCTTGATTAAACTTTAATCCACTTTTTTCTAAGAGTGGCACACATACCTCTTCGGTAACCCCTGGATAGACTGTACTTTCATAAATTACAATATCATCTTTTTTTAATATTGAAGCTATACTTTGGGTTGATTTAATAATTGGTGTTAAATCAGGTTCATTAGAAGAATCTATTGGAGTTGGTACTGTAACAATATATATATTAGAATTTTTTATATCCTCTAAATTTGAGCTATATTTAATATTATCTTTTATCTCAATAAGTTGGGGTTTATCAAGCTCTAAAGTTCTATCAAAATCACTATTTAATTCATCTATTCTATCTTGGTTTATATCAAATCCAACTACTTTATAACCCTTTTTAGCAAAAGCATGGGCTAATGGTAATCCAACATAACCCAAACCTATTATAGCTATTTTATCCAACTCTTACTCTCCCTAACTCTCAAAAATATGGGAAATCTTGGCTTCCCATACTTTGTAATATTTTGATATTTAATTGTAATAATATCACCAATTTTAGGTGGTTTTTTTCTATCTTTTAGTTTTAATCCACTACCTACATTAAACTCTATACCATTATCTAATTTACACTTAATAGAACCGACTAGCCCTTTAAATTTACCTTTGCCATCTTTATAGCCAATAACTCTACACTCACTATCTTTAAAGCTTTTTACTTTTAATGCTTTATTTGTTCTTTTATCAATATATGGAGATTTTGGGTCTCTTACTACTACACCCTCACCACCTTTAGCTTCAATCTCTTTTAAAAACTTTTCAAGATGTTCTCTATTCTTAACTTTTATTTGTGATATTATATTTATAATTTTACTATTATAAGGCTTTAGTTTAGATAACCTTTGATATAAATCTCCTTGGGCATTGGGGAGTTCAAAAATATAGTGTTTTATCTGCTTCCATTTAGCAGATGGAGTTTTATCTCTGACTATTGAACTTATATTTTCAAAATCTCCTCTTTTACTCCAAAGCTCTCCATCAATCTCAAATGGTGGATAATCTTTGATAAACCATTTTGGGGCATTAATAATTTTACCACCTCTACTAAGTAGATTTTTGCCATTCCAATATGCCCTAACTCCATCAAGCTTTTCACTCATTACCCAACCTGTGATATTTTGCTCTTTATAGACTTTTAAAAGAAGTAATTTTGGCTTTTGGGCAGATAGTGATAAACTAAATAGTATTACAAATATAATTAATTTCATTTTCTATCTTCTATATATTTTTCTATACTTCTTAAAATAGTTTCAATCTCATAAAAAACATCTATCGCTATTTTAATACCATCTATAATCTCATCTTCATCATTTGGATATTCATGAGTGAGTTGATTTCTAAGTTTTCTATACTCAAACCATTTATTAGCATTATCTATAATTTCAAATTTTTCTAACTTATCTAAAACATCTAGAAGAGACATATTATCTCTATATTCACCTATATCATCTAAAAAAACTTTAAATAATTTTTCTCCCATAATATCTTGAAGCTTAATAAATCTATAAATAAAGGTATCAATTACTTTTATTTTTTCAAAATTTTCAAAAATATCACTATC
>Ga0256842_1000412_pt1 | contig 37681 bp, 62 predicted proteins | sample 4559240metaG_FD_185973 | JGI IMG/M metagenome (GOLD analysis project Ga0256842, IMG submission 185973) | Hydrothermal vent microbial communities from Guaymas Basin, Mexico - 4559-240 | ecosystem: Environmental > Aquatic > Marine > Hydrothermal vents | place: Mexico: Guaymas Basin | collected...
ATGTTATAGTAACAGGTGGTATTTTTACATTTAAACCCATTTTGTAAAAAGCACTGTTAAGGGTGTTTTGATAATCTCTAATCACTTTAAAAGACGATTTGTTAAGGGTGTTTTGATAATCTCTAATAGCATAAATAGCACTAATACTAAAACTTCCACCACCGCCATTACCCCCACCACTTCCACTAAAAAGTGTGTTTAAAGTGTTATCAAAATTAAACCAATCATCAAAAAGATAATCCAACTCGCCCTTAATCAAATTCAACTAAAAGCCTTTATGTCGCAAAATAAGTCTGTCTGTTTTCTACTTCTACACCCCAAGCAATAGTCGTACTTGCTTTACCTGTTGCTTTCAAAGTCAATGTAGGGTTTGTAGCATCATTTGTACTTGTTATATCAAAAGCCCAATCAGCATCATCTTTTACTATATCGTCGTTTGTATCACTATCTATTGTAACATTACCGGCTGCATCAACTCTAACGATCAACTTTCTCTCAAAAATCCATTTTGTAGAATAATCATCTTTTATAGCTTCACACTTAACTATTATATAATTTAAAGATTTTATCCATAAGGCGATAGGAAAATAAAAATTAGTTTGAGTATCATCGGTAGTTTTAATTAAATCAAAATGTTTCAAATTTTGTTTTGTTGTGCTATCGTTAGGATTACCTAATCCAAAAGCTTGGCTCATTGGTTGTTTATTTTCAAAATTCCCACCAAAAGCCTGGCTATACATACCACTTGCAGTACAAGTATCTCCAAAAGCATAACTATACACACCACTTGCAGTACAAGTATCTCCAAAAGCTAAACTACAATCTCCACTTGCAGTACATTCATATCCAAAAGCTAAACTATAATCTCCACTTGCGGTGCAGTTACTTCCTATACATATTTTGCTTTCACTCCCCTGTTGAGTTACGGTAGTACCATCTGTTTTCAAACCAATGCTATCTGCAATTAAATCAAGGTTGTCATCTAATTCTTTTTTAGTTAAACTACCTGCATAGTCGTCATAATCCCTAAAATGTTTTAAGTCATCTTTTATTGCCATAATTATTTCCTTTCATACCAAATATTTAATCTAAACTCATCGGTAGGCTCTTCCATAGCCTCTGTATAAGCACCCACCACTTGTTTCAACCACAAACCAACATAATCAGTTATCTCATCAAAAAATACCGTACTACAACCGTTGTATCCAACATCAATAGTTTTATCAGTCCAAATTTTAAATGTTATTTTATTTGTATCAACATTCTCAACCTCCATCATAGTAATTCTATCATCGTTGTTATAAAATGTAACTCTATCATCAATTTTTACAAAATCACTCACATCTCTATCTGCGGTTATTTGCTTGTTTGTACTATCAACATTAGTTATAATAAAACCACCGTATAATCTAAAATTACTTTTATCCAAATCATGCTCAACTTCACTATTGCTACCTGCTTTACCGATATAAACCTCTTCAGTAGGAGATATAGTAGTTTTTGCAATATCTATACCAACGGTTATAATATCTTCATCAGTTTTAGCATAAAACTTAAACCACCTCTCTCCGCCTGTTTCTGCTGTATAAGGTCGCACATGAGGTATAAAACTATGCAAAACCCCTGTTTCTATTTCAGTAGTAGTTATATCCCCGCCATTTACTGTATCATCAAACTCATCATATGTACTTCTATAAAACTTTATCATCAACTAATCCTTTTTTACACATAAGCCATTTTTATAGTAGTTTTATACCACTCACTACCTTCATACAAAGGCTCAGCTCGTATAACCTCTTTCTCTTCAAGTCTAAATCTAACTTTAACCAACCCACCATCAGCAGTAGTTAAATCAACTCTAACCTCTAAATCATCTGCTAAAGTTGCAATTTTATTAACTGTATCAAGTTTTAACCAACCACTTTCTTTGCTATCTAAAGTTAAATTGTTTGCATTATCTCGTCTAACACTCTCATATACTATTTTACTACCACCAAGAGTGTTAAAAGTTATAGCCTTTGCATTTTTTACTTCAAAACTCTCAACTATAAAAAGAGGATTATCTAAAACAATACTTCCTATTTTTTTAACTCTTATCATTACATAGCCCTTTTCAAATAACTTGATAATGCCTTAGCAGTAGCTTCATCGCTTTGCATAGCAAAACTTGCACCATCCGGGAATTTGAAGTTAATATTTGTAGTATCTCCACTTGGAGTATTCACACTTGGTATATCCCCTACATATCCGCCGGTCGCAAATCTCGGCAGTTTTATAGAGTTTATGCTATGTAATAGATCAGCCCCAAAGTGTTTAACTGCTTCTTTTCTTATTATGAATTCTCCGTCTTCTAAAAGTGCTAAATTTCGATCTCCACCACCATATCCACTAAGCAATCCACCTGTTGCAAACTTAGGTAATTTATAAAATTTATGTATAATAGAAGGTTTATCGCTTATTAATTGTTCATTGTACCATCGTTTAAACTTTTCATTATATGTTGTTTTTTTACCATCAGCATATGACAAAAATCCATTTTGTTCTGCCCAATAAGCAGACGGATAATTGTAACTCCATGTATTATAGCTCATCTCCATAAGTTTTTGATAAGCGGAAGAGTTGTCAAGAAACTTTATTTTTTTTAATTTTTCAAAATAATCTTTTAACTTGTCTAAATCATAACTATTTTTTACACCATAAGGCTCATTAATACCTATATCATCAAACTTCTTTTCTATCTCATCTTTATAATATTCAACTTCATCAAGATACTTTTTAAGAGATAATTTTGCATTGTTTAACTTTTCATTATATTTTTCAAGTCCACCTATGGATTTTTTATAGCTATTTTCATAACCTTTAAGTTTAACTTCATAAGCGTTATACTCATCTTCACTCATAGATTTATTTTTTACACTATTTTTTAGATTTTCCTCTTTTTCTAAAATTAAAGCAGATGCATCTCTTTTACTTTTTACTTCATCAAGCATAGTTTGAAATATTTTTCTAAATTTATTAGGCATATCATTTGCAAGTAATTTTTCAAGCTCTTTTATCAAATCATCCCAACTACCGCTACTACTACCGCTACTATTGTTACTCGAATTATCATCTAATTGCTGTATAAGTTTTTGAGGATTTTTTATTTCTACCAATCCGCCTGTTGCAAATTTAGGTAAAAGTTTATTATTTAATCTATATAAAAAATCATCTCCATAATGTTTAACTGCATCTCTTTTTATTACAAACTCGCCTCTTGTTAAAAGTGCAGGCACATCATCTTTATCGTTAGGATCATACCCACCTATTCGCCCTATTTTTCTTGTAAAACTACCGGCAAACCCACCTTCTGCATGTCGCTCAATCTTCCTAACATATATTGTATGAACAGACGAAGTATTTTGTTTTAATTTGTTTATCACACTAAAAGCTTTATTTGCATCTACTTTTACGGTTAGAACGGTAGAGATAGGCTTTTTAAGCATTTCAAGGCTCTTTTTCGCTTCTCTGTCATCATCTCTTATCTTAAATGTTATAGGCTCTTTACCCTTACCTTTAACCGTTTTTATATCTTTATTCGCCTCTTTAGTATCTGCTGCAACTTTCGCTTTTACAGGAGTTTTTTCAAAATTGTTTATTGCATTTTTAATTTTCTCTTTGGCTTTTTTATATTCAGGATTTACCTCTATGGATATTGTATTACCTTCAGTTTTATTTATAAACTTCTCTATTCCAAAATCAGCAGGGGTGGTATCGGCTGTAATTTTTAATGTATGTCCATTTATCGTTAAAACAGTATCAAGTTGTTTTACCTTTCTAAGAGCATCGCTTGTGTCCATATTGATGCTTTTATTCTCTTTTGCCTTTTTATCAAGAGATTTTATCTGAGCATCAAGCGATTTGATAGAATTTTTAGCAGCAGATACATCTATATTTATCTTTTTGCCTGTTTGAGCCTCAAGTAATCTTTTTTCTATCTCAAGCCTTTGTAACTCAAGGCTCATTTGTGCTTTTGTAGCTTCAAGCTGAGTTTTTAAAATCGCCTCTTTTTCGGCTTCAAGCTCTATGGCTTTTTGTTTCTGCTCTTTGTAGTATGTATCGTTTAATTCTCTTAGCTTTTCAAGTCCGCTTATAGCTACTTGGTTGCTTTGCTCTTTACTAACTATAACCTCGTTATTTTGTTTTATCTCTGTATTTGCAAGAGATGAAACGATATCCTCATACTTTTGCATATATCTTTTTGCATCTTCAAGCTCTCTATTTTTTAAAGCTTTTTTAGCTTTTGATAGTGCTATCTCGGCTTGTTTTTGTTTATCGACATACTTGTCATAGTCGCTATATCCGCTTATATTTAAAGAGTGAATTTTGTCATTTATATCCTCGATAGATGCTACTCTTTGCCTATCTATCTCTTTTAGCCTGTTTTGTAAATCCTTTCTAAGCTGATAGATTTTATCGGTTAAACTCTTTTCACTGTTTTTTAGTTTTTCGATAGTTGCGGTATGCTCTTTTACCCTTTTTTTATAATATTTCTCATCCTCTTTGGAGAGCTTATTAACCTCTTTTTCGGCTGTTTTAGCTGATGTAGCTACCTCTTCATAGGGTTTTATTGTGCTTAATTTTTTAAGATCATGCGATAGCTTCTCGTTTTCCAAAGTTAAGGTTTTTATGTTTGCTGTTGCTTCTATGGAAGTATCACCGCTTTTTTTTATGCTCTCTATGCTTTTATCGTTAGCTTCTATAAGAGATTGTATCTTTTTTTCAAGTTCGTCTATCTCATCTTTTGTTAGCTTATAGCTTCCCTCTTTGTTAAAGTCGGCTTGAGCTTTATTTAATTTTGCTTGAATGTCCGTAAACTCTTTCGTGCTTTCTTGGAGTTTCTTTGTCTGTTTGTTTGTTTTCTCGATACTCTCTTCCCATTTGTCAAAAGCATAGTTTATGCCTTCTATAGCAACAGTTAGTGCAAGAAGTGCAGCATTTGCTTTGCCAAGAGAGATGATAGCGGTTTTTAAGAGTTTAAAAGAGGTTATAAGCTTCGCTAATGCCCCCTCGCTCAAGAGTATCTCGGCTGCCATTTTTGTCCCCATAACCGCCTCGATAATACCCATAACCTTTTTAAGTCCGTATATGGTAGCCGTAAGCTCTACGATACCTTTTATAAGCTCTTTATGCTTTTCATAAAACTTATCGCTTGATGATATAACTGCGGTAAATTTCTTCGTTATATTGGTTAGTGCGGGGAGCAAATCTTCCCCTATCGTTATAGCCAATCCCTGCAAAGCACTCTCAAAGGCTTTTATCTTCCCCCACAAATCATCAGTCATAACCTTGACTTTTTTGGTCGCCAATCCTGAGGAATTTTCTATCTTTTTAAATAACCTCTGGTAATCACTTCCAACTTTATCTATCAAAGTAGTAGCGGTTTTTAGAGTTTCAAGCCCAAAGATATCTCTTAGATATGTAGCTTTTGCTTTTGCACTCATACCTTTTAGTTTTTCATTAAACTGTAAAAGGATATTTTGAAGTCCTTTAAAATTACCCTTGCTATCATAGATAGTTATCCCAAGCTTCTTTATCGCATCCTTGGCTTGTCCTGCCGGAGCAGATAGCTTTGCCAACATAGCCGATAGCCCCGTACCGGCAAGAGTTCCTTTTATACCTCCATTTGCCAAAGTTCCTATCGCTGCGGATGTTTCTTCTAAAGAAACTCCAAGAGCATGAGCCTCCGGAGCTACCATTTTCATGGCCTCCCCCATCTCTGGGATAACCATATTTGCATTTGTAGTGGTAGCAGTCATGACATCTACCACTTTGTTTGTATCTTTAGCTTTTATGTTAAAACCGCTCAAGATATTACTTGCTATATCCGCCGCATCCCCAAGAGAGGTAGATCCTACGGCAGCAAGGTTTAATACATCTTTTGTGGAAGAGAGTATATCGTTTGTCTTATATCCTGCCATTGCAAGGTAATTCATACCCTCTGAAACTTGAGAGGCTGAAAATATAGTAGTTTTACCAAGTTTTTGGGCTTCGGCTTTTAGTTTTGCCATATCTTCGGCAGTTGCCCCGCTAATAGCTTGTAACTTCGATATAGAGTGCTGAAAGTCCACTATCGTATCAACTGCACCCTTGACCGCTTGAAAAGCCACAAAAGCATGAGCCATATCTTTTAGTCTGTTTGCATACCCCAATAGAGTTTTGTCGCTATTTTTGACGGTTTTATCGCTTCTTTGCACTCCGTCAGAGAATTTTTTTATCTCGGTTTTAAGCTTCTTTATCTCCTCAAGAGCCTTTTTAGTATTTGCGGATATTTCGATAGTTAAATCGCTCTTTGCCATTTTTTACCTTTTTTGCTATAATTTTGCTATGTTCAATCTTATATTTTCACTCGGCAATGCACTTTATTATTTTATACTCTTTTTTATAGCCTTGCTTGGTATATCAACTTTTTTAAATTTAGACTTGCATATACTCTTTTGGTTTTTGCCCATATATTTTATAATTATGCTTTTTAGTATAAAGGATATACTGTATAGAGTTGTTTTAACGATTGGGCTTATCAGCTCTTTTCTTATACTATATCTTTCGTATTTACCTGCATAAAAGCTCATCATCGCCCATTTCCTCCTCATCTTTTATAAACTTGAAAAAATCCCCGTCTTTAGCATAGTAAGCCACCCTCAAAGCAGTTGCAACGGCTTTCATATGCTCTTTTATACTCTCATTTATCTCTTTTAAAGCCTCTTTAAAAAAGCCAAGACCGTAAAGCTCGGGGGAGCGGTGGTTGTATCTTATAAGCATACAAACACCCTTTATCACTCCCCCTTGTCGATACTGCCTCCTTTCTTATCAAAAGATAGATGATCTTTGTTTAACTCTATAAAAGCCTCATTTATCTTGTTTAAAGCCTCTATGGATATTTTTTCAAACTCATCTTTACTTAAACTACAACAGTCAAAAAGCATATCATCATTGCTTTTATACTCCCCATTTGCTATCTTTGTGAGATTGACAGGAGTTATTTCATACACTTCGATACTCTTTTCGTCAAACTTTATAGTTTTACTCTTTCTAAATAAATTCATACAACTCCTTTAAAAAGAGTGCGGTTTCCCACACTCTTAAGCTACCATAACGGTTTCTATAAACTGTTTTCCATCAGGTTTGGTTGAGTCTTTTAAGACTTTTCCTTTAAAGCTTAAAGAGGTTAGATTGTCCGTACTCTTTAGAGCATAATCCCCATCAAGTGAGAGCTGTATTCTGTGTATCGTAGTTTGCTTTGCTTTTCCCACCTGCGGATGAGATATAAACCTCAAAGCCACTTCTCTTGAAACTTTATCAAGTGCGGTAAAATCAACCCTATTTATCGCCGCATAGTCAAAATCCACCTTTATATCCTGCCCTACCATAGCTGAGTTTTCGGCTATCTCTAACTTTCCAAACTCACTATCTACACTATAGTCCGTTCCCTCTACCGCTTCGGTATCGTTTGAACCATAAGTAACAACTACATTGCTGACTTTCAAATATCCAAGCTCATAGATATATCCACCTTTAACTGCGGTAAAAGCCATATCCGTAACACTCCCTGCAGCTTGAGAAGTTTCATTATAAGTTCCTCCAAAAGCCATAGCAAGGATTTTCTTGTTTAAGTCCTCAGTTGTAAAACTAACCTCAGAACTAACCTCTTTTACCACTTCCAAGTCCGTTACAAGAGTGGAGCTTTCTGAGTTCTTATGCTCCAGCTTGTCGCTTGAAAAATTTATCTTAAACTCATTTGTAGCTCCAAAATATCTAAAGTTATCCTCATCACTCATCTTGATAAAAAGCTCACCGCCTCCAAGAGTGTAATTTTCCGTAAAATTTCTATTTACTGCCATTTATCTCTCCTTAGTTTGTTACGATAGCAATGAATTTTTGTTGCTTCGCTTTTAGTTTCATGCTCCAATTTGCACTTGCTTTCAAATCCGCCAAAGTCGGGTTCATAGCCGTTTTTGTATAGCTAAAACCGATAGGGTGGAGTGTAAAGCCTTTTCGGCTGATTATCTTGCTATCTCCGGCACCTTTACCGCTTAATGGGTTTCTATACACTTCTAAAGGAGGCATCTCACTACCAAGGCTTTTATCCGCATAAGCAAACATACCTCTTTGGGCGATTACGGTAGTGTATTTTTTCTTGTTTGTCCCGTCTGCTACCGGCAATAAGTCGTTTACGGTTATCTTATAGTTTCCGTAAACCTCGATAGGATTTGCCCCCTCTTGTGCGGGCTGTATGGTATCTATCAAATTTGCCTTTTTCAAATCGCCGTAAACTTTAGAGTGTATAAACATCTCTTGGAATTTATCCTGCATATCTCCCATTTTGCTTATACCGTCCACGATAACAGAACTATCAAGCACTACATCAGGCTTATCCGTACTATCATCCGCCACATCAAGAGTAAGATCACTCCCAGCTTTAGCGGCAAGTCCAATAATAGTTGCTATAATCCTTCTTTGTAAATCCCTGCCCCAGTAGTTACCTATCACATCTCTTATCACTTTTGCAGGGTCGCTATCTCTTGCCAATAGTTGTGCCATATGTGCAAAACCATAAGCATTGCTATACATTCCTACAGTAGCCCACATACTCGCCCACTGTAGTTTTTTGGTAGTAATCTCATCATCGCTATCGTCCATACCTTCAGGCTCACTATAATCAGGCTCATCGATATATGGTAATTCAAATTTTGTCCCTGCTTCACTTGCATTTACCAAAGCTTGTAGCTTTGTATCTTGCACCAAAAGCCCACTGTTTAACACATTTTGCATTTCCGGTGCAGCTATAAAGTCATCACTACTCCACAACTCCGCCTGAAATAAATCTTCAAGTTTTACTTTTGCCATTTTTTACCTCTTTATTTATTTAGCATTGCCAATTTTTGAGCGGTTAGGCTATCTTTTGCAAAATTGCCTCCGTTTTTTTCCGTACCGCTACCGCCTTGCCCTTTAGACTTCAAGAGGTGGGCTTTATCCTCAAAAAAGCTCTTAAGCCCTTCTTCCAAGTCAAGGAGACTATCCCCTTTTTTAAATTTCAAGTTATCGTCTTTAAACTCTACAAGATTTCTGATATAACTTGAAACAAGCTCTTTATCTATCACTTCATAGTTTTGCAAAGCCCTATCTATACCGCTTTGTACCTTTAAAGCTCTGTTCTCTTTAGAGATATTCTCAAGGTTTGCTTGTAGCTCTTGGATTTGAGTTCTCTCTTTTTCAAGCTCTTTTACAAGCTCACTTTTCCCCTCATCTTTTGCTTTTTGTATCTCTTTGTCAAAATTGGATAGTTTAGCCTCAAGCTCCTCTTTTGTCTTAGAGATACTTTCATAGTTTTTGTTTAAATCCTGATATTTAACCCTCCAAGATGCACTCTCGTCCCTTAGCTTTTTAAGCTCTAAGCTTATTTCTGCATCCAAAGCTTCCGCTGCCTCTTTGCTTATCTTCCCTGCCTCAAGCAATTGTTGAAGTTTTACAAACATTTTCATTCCTCTCGAATTTATTTTGAAACATTATCGCTTATCTTTTCACTATTTTTTTCCAAAAGATAGTGAAAAAACCTCATAAAATCAAACAAAAAAGGCTTAAAAAAATGAGATATGAGTATGATGATAGCTTTGTAGTCTCCTCAATGGAGGATATACTCGAAAAAACAGAAAATGAGGCTTATATTGAAATTACCGACAAGCTCGGCATAAGTGATGAGTATTATATAGAAAAGCTCACAAAAGCCAAGGTTTATATGCTACTTTGTAGAAAACAGCTTGAAAGTGAGGGAATGAGAGATAAGTTTGATGCTTATAAGGCTGATTTTGATTTTTATCTAAGAGAGTCAAAGTCGTCCATAGGCGGGATAGGCGGTATGGCTGTGGGGAGAGGATAAGATGATAGACACATATCCATACCTTGTTATGACAAAAGAGGCTATCATAGATACAAATCTTTTCAAATCTGTAAAAATAGGACTTGAAAAAGGGGCAGACAAAGCGATAAATTGCCCTTTTGCAAGAGTAATAGTTGAAGATATGGAGTATAAAGGGGTGCTAACTACGGTAACATTGGAAGTTCTCATAGTGTTTGATACCAAAAACGATATTGAAAAATTATACAGTGAGTTTTTAACTGCATCAAACAAGGTTATCGACTCTCTTTTTAAGATGCCTTGCAAGGTTGAGCTTTTAAATACCATAACCGATGAGGATAGACTTGCAAACTTCAAAGCCGGTATGGTTAGATTTAAGATAAAAGATTTGATAGCAAAACAATGAGGATAACCGTAACAAACCCACAAAAAACCCTTGAGAAACTCTCAATAATAGATAAAGAGTTAAGCTCTAAAGCTATAGAGAAGACAACAGTAGCAGCATACAAAAACTTAAGATTTTTTGCAAAACCGCACTATCAAAAGAGATCTGCCCTTGAGAGGAATATAGACTATAGGCTAAAAAGCCAAGCTGGTATCGTATACATAAAAGATAGAAATATGATGGTAGATAGCAAATACGGAAGATTAAACTATATCTTATTTGTCTTAAAGGGGACAAAGCCTCATACTATAGTTCCTAAAGATAGAAAGGTTTTGAGATTTAAAAGTTTAAGCGGATTTGTTTTTGCAAAGAGAGTGCGGCATCCGGGCTACAAAGGGGATGATTTTGTGCATAAAGCTATAAAGAAAACTTTTGAAGAACTTGATAAGATACTAAAGGATATAAGATGACATTTGAACAGTGCAAAAAAGAGTGGAGTTTTGCCGATGAGGCGATAAACGGAGATGGGGGATTTTTAAACGGCGGATATATAGACAAATATCCAAGAGAGAGTGATACAAAGTATAAAAAAAGACAAGAGATAGCTTATTATACCAACTTTTTTGCTTCAAAAGTAGATAGATACATAGGCTATCTTTTCAAGCAGTCTCCGACAAGAACTACAAAAAACGATATGATAAAAAGAGTTTTTGATGATTGTAACAATAAGGGCGATTCTATGGATGTCTTTATCTCCTCTTTCGCTAAAAGAGCTAAAGCAAGAGGTAGCGGACTGATACTTGTAGATATGCCAAAAACTTTACCAAGTACACTAAAAGAGCAGTTAGACAATAGAGCTTTACCCTATCTTGTAGAAATACCGCCTCAAAGCATAGAAGAGTATAAACTCGATAAATTCGGTAGGTTTGAGTATGTTATCATAAACGATACCATAGTAGATGAAAAAAATGACAAGATAAACATAACAAGATATTACGATACAAAAAGTTGGATGGTAAAGGATGAAAACGATAGAGTGCTTGATAGCGGAGAGTATAGCATAGGGGTTTGCCCTGTTTTGATATTTTCTGAAAGCGGAGAGTTCCCAAGCACGGGAGAGTTTACTCAGATCGCATCACTCTCAAAAAGACATTACAACCTTAAAAGTGAGCTTGATGAGATACTAAGAGGTCAAACTTTCAGCTTCCTTGCCATAGAAACAAACCAAAGCCAAAATGAGGGTATAACTCTATCGATAGACAATGCCATAACCCATCCTGTCGGTACAAAGCCTCCTGTTTTTATAGCTCCTCCCGCTGCACCTGCCGAGATATATCAAAAAGAGATAGCTAAGATTGAGGAGATAATAGACAAGATAGCTTATGATGTATCCACAAACCAAAGTAAAGAAAGCGGTATCGCATTATCTATCAAATTTCAAGGTTTAAATTCATCTCTTGGTAACTTTGCACTTAGGCTAAATGACTTGGAGAGCAGGATATTTGATGTAATGTGTCGTTTTCTTGGGGCAAGTAATGATGTAACCGTTTCTTATCCTAAAACCTTTGACATCATAGATATAGATAAAGAGATAGCTACTTTGAGTGAGATGAAAGATATAATAACCTCTCCGACATATTTCAAGTTAAAAGCTCTTCAAATCATCTCAAACGATTTAAACACGATAGACCCTGATGATTTTGCCAAGATAGAGAGTGAGATAGAGGATAGTTTTAAGGAGACTTGAAAAAGATGAAAAAATAGGCTATAATTTTATTAGTAGGAGCAAGAGCAGGTGGAAATAATCCGTCTTGCCACCGATGGGGGGCTTAAGACCTAAGTCGCCATTATGGGAGGGTGACGGTCTCCCCTTGCTTCTAAAATTAAAACTTCCAATCTCCAAAAGTTAAGGGATGATTTATGACTATAGGTTCACTGTTTGCAGGAATTGGCGGGATAGAATTAGGCTTTATGCAAAATGGATTTGATGTTTTATGGGCTAATGAAATAGATAAAAATGCAACAATTACCTATAAATCAAACTTCGATCATATACTTTATAACTGCGATATCAAAGAATTAGATGAAAAAAAAGTTCCAAAAGTGGATATACTTACTGCCGGCTTTCCTTGCCAAGCATTTTCTATAGCTGGATATCAAAAAGGCTTTAGCGATAAAAGAGGGAATATATATTTTGAAATACTTAGATTTATAGATGAAATAAACCCACAAGTTATATTTTTAGAAAATGTAAAAAATCTAAAATCCCATGATAAAGGCAATACATACAAAGTTATCATTCAAACCCTCACCCAAAGAGGATATCACATAAAAGACAAAGTGCTAAATAGTCGTGATTTTGGTATTCCTCAAAATAGAGAGAGGATTTACATAGTAGCTTTCAAGAATAAAGATATTTATAATAATTTTACCTTCCCAAAGCCAATAAAATTAAAAAAATCTATTAGAGATTTGTTAGATAAAGAAGTAGATAGTTATTTTTATTATAACAATAGCAAATATTATGAAATACTCAAACAAGAGATAAAGAACAAAGATACTATCTATCAATGGAGGAGAGTATATGTTAGAGAAAATAAATCTAATGTATGCCCAACTCTTACCGCAAATATGGGAACTGGCGGACATAATGTCCCAATCGTCTTAGACGATAAAGATATAAGAAAACTAACCACAAGAGAATGTGCAAGATTTCAAGGATATCCAGATAGTTTTGTATTGCCAAATCTTGCAAAATCTCATCTGTATAAACAGATAGGAAACTCTGTATCTGTCCCCGTAATAAGTGCTATTGCAAAAGAGATTAAAAAGGCTATCATATGTGCAAATACATTGACGAACTTAAAAAATGTAACTACAAAAAAAGTTGCATAAAAAAAATTGCTGAAAAATATAATATAAGCCAAGCCAACCTTTATAAATATTATCAAACAAGATTTTTTGAAGATATCGCAAATAAGATAAATTTAGAACATTTATCAAATAAAAATATAGATGAGATACAAAGTCTTATTAAGGATGATGAGCTAAAAAAAGAGTTCAAATTTATAAAGACGGATTTAAAAAAAATTCTAAAAAAATCACTCTATATTGCATTAACAAACGGTTTTAGCACCAATATAAACCACATAGAAAGCGGTATAATGACTGCAAATGCTGGAGATAGTGCCGAATTTATCTTTGTTGCCCGTGCAATTTTAGCCGGGTTTAATGCAAGTAGTGTAGATGTTAGAAGTAGTAGGTATGATGCTATAGTTGACACAAATGGAACACTCTTAAGAGTACAAGTAAAAGGGATATCTACAGGGAATGTGATTAGTTTTAAAGATAGAGATAGGGGTGGACGGGGCATAGATTATCATCATGATAGAAATAGAGGTAAAAGGATAACTTCAAAAGATTGTGATGTATATGTAGCAGTTGATAAACAGATAGGAATATGCTATATTATCCCAATGAGCTGGGCTGATAAACTAAACGATGATGAAGTAAAATCAGTTCCATTGTCAAAGTTAGAAGATTTTAAAGAGAAATGGGATATTTTTAAAGAGGGTTGATTTTTGTATAGATGTGTGATATAATATTGACAAGAGATGTGAAAGGCGGAAAGGGTTTTACCCACCGGTAGTGCCGCCGATGGTTACGACCAGTATGAGAGGGGTTACCGGCTCTCCACATCTCAAATAATTCTTATATATCCTTTTAAATTTGCTTCTTTTATATATCCAGCAGTTTTTATTAATGTGAGTTGTTTATATTTTTTATCATTTGAATTTGTATCTACAACTATTTTTACAATATCTTCGCATTTATCTTTATTTTTGCAAAAAAGCAAATTTAATTTATTTTTATCATCATCGAAATATACTTTTGATATTTTTAAAATATTTGGTATATTTAAAATATCTCCATCACTTAACCCTGCACCACGCTTTTTCTTACTATCTCTTGATAGATGCGATAAGCCTTTTGAAGTTAGATAAATTTCTTTTGTATGTATCGGTATATCTCTTTTTTCTAAGAATTCAACAACTCTATCTTCAAGTGTTCCTACAGCTATCTTATTTTTTGTAAGTTTTTTAGAGGATTTTACCTCTTGTAGCATATTTTGCAAATCCATTTTATTATTATACCCAAACTCATCCACATACCTTTTTATCGGATACTTCGGTCTTATCGTGTTAAATATCTTCTCTATATCCTCCCCACTTTTAAACCTGCCAAGCATCGCATTAGTGGCAAGTATCTCTTTTTGCTGTCGTTCGCTAAAACCTCTCATAGTGTCGTTTACCGCATCTTTCCAAGGTTTTTTTTTGCCTTTTATATCTCCGTGATAAGGCTCATAGTAGCAGTGACAAAAAGGGTGCATAGGTAAAGTTCTCATATCCTCTTTTTTTACTACACCTCTACCGTATCCTATATCAAGATTTGCATAAAAGTCACAAATATCGGTTTTTGGATGAGATGAGCTAAGTCTGTATCTTACAAATTCCACTCTGTCGTCGCTTAGGTACTCAAAAGCATCTTTTCGCATAGCCTCCCTTTGTGTTTCGGTATCGGCTATCCTTGTAGCATAGTATCTAAGCTTTTCATAGTAAACATTATTCATATACTTTTGCAAAGCTCTTCTGTTTATACTCTCAAGCTCTTTCATAAGTCTTTCATAGGTAAACTTCAAACTTCTTGTTTTTATCTTCTCTATCTGTCTGATAGCCTCCTCATACTCTCCGCTCTCTATCGCCTTGACAAGATACTTAGGGAATGCTTTTTCCGACTTCATAAACTCTTTTCTAAAGCCGTATCCCTCATAAATTTCTTTTGCTATAGCTTTATAGGTTTGCTTTTTGATGTTTGCTTTTTGGAGTATAGATGTTATTTGTTTGCTTAAATGTTTCGCATTTTCATACAAAAGTGTGCTTATATCTACCTCCCTATCAGGCATAAGAGAAACCCCTCTTTTTTTCATCTCTTTTATTATCTCCTCTTGCACTTTTTGGTTAAAATCTCCCAATTTCTCCTTTACAAAAGCCTCTATCTCCTTTTTGCTTTTTAGTCTCAGCTTGGCTATCTCATCCATAACCTCTTTTGCTATCTTCTTTATCTTTTTATTCATCAAAAAGCCCTTTTCTCTCCGCCGTTATTACTCTTATGCGGCTTTCACTCTTTTCGTACATTCTTGATAGTCTTTTAACCGCTTCGGCTCTTTTTAGCCCCATATCAATCATTTGCTTATACATATCTCTTATCCTCTCATACTCCCCTCTTTTCTTTCGTATGTATATCCTCCACCCCTCAAACCTCTCTATAAGCTTTTTTATCTTTTTGTCCTCTATTCCCACCTCTTCGGCGGTTTTAGTTATATAATACTCATTTGCTTCTATCATAGCCATTCCAACTTGAAAGATTTTGTTTTGCCGCTTTTTTTGATGTATGGGGTTAATGAGTATCTAATCGCATCCATTGCATCGTCATTTGCTTTTAGAGGCTCATCAAGGCTTTTTTCATTCTTATCCGTTTTCCAAACATACAGACCTATCTCTTTTCTTATATTTGTGCTTCTTTTTGTTATGTGAATATTGAAACTTTTTACGGTGTTGATACCCTCAAATACACTCTTATTGGCTTTTTGTATGTCAAACCCAGCATCTTGCCATTCGCTTATGAGATCAGGTCTTGCACTATCCCCAAAGCCTCTTATTCTTTTAGCCCAAGGGATATTTTTCAAAGCCCACTCCACCACCTTAGGATTGTCCCATTTCCTATCATAAAAAAGCTCATCTACATACAAATCCCTTTTATCTATCCTTATATGCACTATCGCAAAGGGGTGGTTATAACCAAAGTCTATACCTATAAACTCATCCTCAAAATACTCCGGCATCTCATCAACTGTTTCATAATCCTCATAGATAAGCCCCTCAAGAGTTCCCCATCCCCCAAGTGCATATATTTTGTAGTAGTGGGGATTGGTTTTCTTTATCTCCCGCATAGTCTTTTCATACTCTTCATCTATAAAAGGATTGTCAAGATAGGTGGTTTTCAAGACATACATATCGTCTGTAGGCGGTTCGTCTATGAAGTATTTTTTTACCCAATTTTCGGCTGAAACGGGGTTAAATGTAGATATGATTTGTTTATAGTTGGCGGTTTTGCCTCTAAGTCTTAAATTCAACTGTTCATAATCTTTCCTCTCCAAATCTGTCGCCTCTTCTGCCCATATTCCAGTTATATCAAAGATAGATTTTAATTTCTCTCTGTCATCAAGTCCGCTCAAGATAATTTGATTGCCGTTTAGTTTGCACTCAAAGCTCATATTTGTTTCGTTTATTTTAAATTCACTATCAAGGTCAAGATCGGATATGATTTTTTTTAAGAGGTTAAAGACACTTATCCTAAGAGTTTTAGCCACTTTTCTAACTACTAAAAACCTATGAGGAGTTTCACTTAGAGTTCTTATAATGATTTTCTGTGCGGCGGTATAACTCTTCCCGCTTCCAGCTCCCCCGTACAAAACCGCATGTTTGTTTTGGCAGGTTAAAAACTCTTTAAATACTTTTGCAACTTTAAGCTTCAACTATCTCCACCTTTATGGTTTTGTTTTCGATCTGATTGTTTTGGATATTTACCTGTTGGCTAAACCTCGGCACTACCCCGATAGTCTGCCCCGCCTTGTCTATTGCATCAACTAAACTTTTTAGCTCCCTTGGGTTTAGTTTCCTTTCGACAACTCTTATCTCTCCCATTTCTCCGCTTACTGTCGCTATCTCTTCGACTTTACCGTCTTTTAGGGTTTCTCTTATCTTTTCAGCCGCCGTTAGCTGTAGAGAGTGGATATATTCCTGATAGTTGGTTATCTCTCTTATGGCTCTGTCAAACTTTTGAGGGGGGACTTTTGTTTTCCTTTCTGTTTCCTTTAAAAGCTCAAGTTTCGTTTTGTTTCTTTTTTCTATCTCAACAAGCTCTGCGGTTACCTCCGCATCTATCTTACTCCACCCGTCTTTTTTCGCTTTTTTACTTATGCTACTCTTTGCCACCCCATACTTTTTTGCCAAAAGTTCAAGTGTATAAACTCCTGTAACAAAGTCCGCTTTTACATCTTCCCACTGTTTTTTGCTTAACCTTGGCATTTTATCCTTCCAAGCAAACAATTAAGTGTCTGCACCTTTGCAAAAGCCGGTATATCTTCACTAAGGGTAGAGAGCCAATATCTAAAAAGCTTGTTGTTATAATATTCACAAAGCTCTTTATAGCTCATCCTCTCCTCGTGAGGGGGTATATCAAGAGTGTAAACTTCTTGATTTAATTTTATCTCCTCTCTTGCTTTCATGATAGCCTCTCCAAATTTCATCATATCTCCCTAAAGTCAATATCCCTGTACTTCGATAAAAACAACTTTCTCTTAAGCTTATAAACTTCCGTTTTATGCCCCTTTACATCCTCTACGATAGCTTTGCCGTTTTGGATATAGCTAAAATCCGCTATGTAGTAAACGGCTCTTTGAACCTCTCCTTTGTATCTAAACTTCGACTGCAAAAGATACTTAGGCTGAAGTTTTAGATCGGTTATCGCCTTTGCCCTCTCAAGAAGTTTTAACTCTTTGTACCTCCTTGCCTCTTTCTTGCTGTCGAAGTTTATCCCGTCGATAGCTATCTTTTGGTTGTGGTATTTATTTTGTCTCATCAATGCATCTTTTAAACTTTTTTTTGTAATCTCTCATAAGCTCTAATGTTTCCTCAAGCCTGCCGGTTAGCTTCTCGTTCTCTTCTTTTAGTTTTTTGTTTTCTCTATACAGTCGTAAATTTCTTTCTTGAACTGTTGATATCTTGTTGAGCATCATCGTTTCTTTCGTCATCTAAGCCGCCTTTCCGTCATAGTCATAGAAACTTACCTCTACGGTTCTATCTTCGTTTACTGAGTGCTTTAAATGCCTGAAAGTTATGATGCCCTTGATATAAAAATCTTTCGGCTGAAATCTCCTCTCATAAAACTTTTTTGCAAAAGAGAGAAAATTTTTATCCTTGAGGTAGGGGTTGAAAAACTTTGCCACATCTCCGTCTTTTTTGATGATATTTTTAACAGTTTCGACAAGTTTAAGTGGCAACTCCTCATAGTCATTTTTTTTGTTTAGCTTTATCTCGACTATAGCATTATCCACCATTTTCCCCGTAAAACCTGAAAATCTTGAGATAGCATCATATGCCAAGCTTATCGCCTCTATCTCTCCTTTTGGCTTGTTTAGCTTATTTGCGGTTTTTATTATCAAGTTCATAATCTCACCCTCTTTGTTAAATCTCTAAGTTTGTTTTGAAACTCTTGTTTGTTTGCCGGTTCTATTTGCTTCGGGATAGGCTCAGGAGGAGAATAATTCTCTTTTTTTGCGGTTATCTCTAAGAGCTTGTAACTGTCGTCGCCTTTTTTGACTGCGAATTTTTTATCAAGCGAAAGATATATATCTTCTCCTGAAAAGCTTTTTGCAAGTATGGGAGATGATACACTCTGTCCGTACTGCTCTTTGTTTCTCAGCCAAGTATTATAAGCTCTGCTCCAGTTTTTAAACTTTGAGCCTACCGAACAGTGATAATCTTTAAAAGCCTCAAAACTATCTGCACTGTCTTTGCTTATAGCATATGCATACAGTCTGTCTTGATACTCTTTGCTTAAAGCTTCAAAAGAGAATTTTTTTGAGAGTGAAAATGAAAAATTTTTGATTTTTTGTGAAAAAGATTTATCTTTTTCTTTTTTCTCTCTGTTAGTAGTCTCTGTAGTAGTCTCTGTAATTAAATTATTATTCTTATATAGTTTGGACGATTCGTCCGATACAGTTTGGACGATTTGTCCTGTACAGTTTGGACGATTCGTCCTAACTTGTTGGGATGTTTCGTCCGAACTTGCTTGGATACTATTTTCATATAGCTGCCAATCTATATGATAATAAGTTTTTGCGGGGATTCCCTCTCTTGTAATAGTTAAAAAGTTAAGCTTTTTAAGTACTATTTTTGCCGTTTTTAACTCTCTTTCACTCAGCATAGTCTCTTCCATAAGTTCGCTATCAGTTTTAAAAAATTTGTCTTTTTTGCTAAACCAATACATCATTTGTGATAGCAATATCCCCGCCGTTGTGCTACCTGTAAGTTGTCTATATATCGGATAGTATGCTATTGGTCTTTGGTTTAATTGTTGTAGTATTGCTTTATTCATCATCTCACACCTCTTTTATGATCTCTTTTAAAAGAGCATTTATCCTCTCGGCTTCATTTATCTCTTTTAGTATCGCTCTCTTCTCTTTCTTGTCTATGATGCCGTCTGAAATGGACATCTTTACACACTTAAACAGATCTCCGCTTTTTATATTCGCTTTGTCTGCCGTTTCATCTATATCCCCTATATTGCATCTTATCTTTTGCTTTTCTACTAAAACCATATCAAACTCTTCGGCTATGGTTTTTAGTATCTCGTTGTCTTTTGTGATATAAGTTATCATCAGAAGTCTATCTATGCTAAGCGGATGAGAGTCGCAATTCGGGTCCATCTGCTTATAGAGATAGCCTTTTGTGGTTCCAAGCTCTCTTGCCACATCATTGATGTTTTTGTTGGTTTTTTGCATATATCTTTTTATAACCTTTTGAACGGTTTTATATACCGTCCCCCACTCTCTTTCACTCTCTCCAAAAATATCTTGTAACATTTTACATCTCCTTTTTATCCTATTCTAAAGTGTCCTTTCGGTACGATATAAGCGACAAAACAAAATCAATACGAAAGGACACATCACAATGGACAACTCATTTAAAGACACTTTCACCTCTGAAAGAGAACTTTTCAAAGCTATGGTTATAAAAACATCTTTTATAACTTCTGTCATAAGCCTCGAACAGCAAAAAGGAGCAAAGCTTTCTTCTAATGAGATTGAAGAAATCTATAAAAGAGCCTTTGCTCTTCACGACACATTTTCCGACTGTGTCAACAACCATGTTTCCAAACATAAAGATCACAAAGATCACAACAGTTTTTCCGACTGCTGAATCCCATCTAAAAAACCTCTTAGATATTCTATCTCTTGCGTATCTAAGGGGAACAACTCATAAAACTCAAGATTTTCATATATAAAATCTATCTTTCTTTCAAAAGAGATAGGCTTATGGGTTATTCGGTATCTATCCGGACGCTTCCTGAACTCTTTTGTTTTTTCCAATATATGCTCTATCTTCTCCTTTTTATTTTTCATACTGCCCCCTTTTACATTTTATGTTATAATGCTATCCTGCTACCGCACCAAGAAAGGAACGATATGGACAAAAAAGATATTTTTAAAACTTTAGAAAAGTCAACACTTGGTATCACTTCAGATACACTCGAACAAATAGCATCCCAATATGCTTTACACCAAATCAAAGACATCAAAGAGCCTGAAAAAGCCGCTAAACAGTTTAAAAAACTTGTAAAGCGATTTATAGACTCATACAAATAACTACTACTTTTGGTGCGGTGGTTTCTCATTTTTTCTTAAACTCCGTTCAAAAACCGTCCAAAATGCACTATCCAATAAAAAAGCTTGATAAAATACAACTTTTTCATCCTCTGTTAGACTGTTTACAAAATCAACAACTTTATCTACAACATCAACCGTTATATCTTCTTTATTTTTCATACTGCCTCCTGTCTATTGGGGTTATCCTCTGCACTTGATGGTTTTTGTGCATCTTTGTTAATATTTTGTTTAAGATAGGAGTTATCCGATTTGCTCTGTAAATAGGCTTTAATGTCAAGCCAAGCATCAAGAGGTATGTCGAACTTAATTTTTAGTTCGATAGCTTTAGTCATTGAGGGTTTTGCTCTTCCGCACATTAATGACTTTATAGTGTCAACAGAATAACCAATTTGCTTTAATGAATTTTTTAAATATTTTCTTTTCATGGTGTAAGTGTATAACATCTACACTTATATAAAGATTAAACAAGTGTAGTTTAGCAACACTTTATAAGTGTATAATAATAATTCTTTGAAGGAGAGATTATGAAGCTTATAGCTGATAGACTGTCATCTGCAATTAAAGAGAGAGGCTTTTCAAATGCTGATATTGTAAATATTTTATCAAAAGATTACAATATAAATATATCAATAGATACTGTAAAGTCATATAGAAGAAAAAATGGCAAAAATATAAATCCATCAACACAAGTTATAACAGCTTTATCAAAAATCCTCCATGTAAGTACCGATTATCTTTTGGGAGTTGATAGCGATATAAAACCAGTTAGAAAGATACCAATAGTCGGCACGGCTTCTTGCGGTGGTCCTGATATGAACCATCTCCAAGAGATAGATAGATACTGCTATTACGGCGGAAATAACTACAACCCTCAAATGTATGCCCTCATAGCAAACGGAGATAGCATGTCGCCTGAAATAGACGACGGAGATGAAGTTATATGCGATCCTCTCGACAGAAATATAAATAATGGAGATATAGTGCATTATAGACTTTATAATGAAAGTGCTATAAAGATATATTTTAAAGACGAAGATGCAAACATTATCCAACTTATCCCCTATAACCCAACTAAAGAGTTCAAAGTAAAAACCATAAGGCTTGATGACAGCGAAGCCCAGTTTTTGGAGATGAACAAAGTAGTAGCCATTAATAAGTTCAAAAACAGTTCAAGAGCCAGACGATTGCAGATGATAGGAAGGATTTAGAATTATGTTATAATAATTCCTCTAAAAAAGGAGCTATTTTGTTTGACAATAAAAAATTTACTAAAATTATCAAAAAATCTAATTATACAAGTGCTAAATTGTCTAATGAACTAATGAAAATAGGTGTAAAATTAACCAAAAATTCCATAGATAGCTATCGTAAAGGTGGTATTAAAAACCCACCTATTGATAAATTATCAGCTATAGCAGATTTGCTAAATGTAGATGTAAGTAACTTTTTTAATATTGGCGACAAAACCTATATAAAAATCTTAGGATTAGCCTCCCACGGACTTTCTCCGAATGATACTTGCCAAACATCAGATAATATGTTAACTTTTGGAGAGAAGCTTAAAAAAGCCAGAAAAGATAAAAAAATTTCACAAGAGAAATTAGCAAAAATGATAGATGTAAATAGAGTAGCTATATCAAATTATGAACAAAATAAAAATACTCCAACACTAACAAATCTAAATAAAATCATAAAAGCATTAGAATTAGACCCTGGTTACTTTGGTTCAAACGACAAAATTCAAGTAAAAAAAATAAAAATCGTAGGATTAACCTCCTGCGGGCTTCCTCTGCCGGATATCTATCAGGCATCGGACGAATTTGTCTATGTAAGCGAAGATATATACTCCCCCGATATCTATGCTCTTAAATGTTGTGGGGATAGCATGTCTCCGGAGATAGAGGACTCGGACACAGTAGTATGCAAACCGGTAAACGGCATAGACGATCTCAAAAACGGCGATCTTGTGCATTATACCCTGCAAAACGAAAGTGCAGTAAAGATATATTATCGTGATAATGACAACTTCTTTATCCAATTTATCCCTTACAACAAAAGCGACGACTTCCGCACCATAAATATAAGGCTTGACGGAGAGAAGATCCACTATCTAAAGATAGCGAAAGTGATAGCCGTCATCAAACAAAACATAAACAACCGCCAAAGCCGCCTAAAACTTGCCGGAGTTTTGTAGAATATCAACAAATCTTTACTCTAATTTTGGTATAATCTTTTCATGAGAGGTAAATTATGAATAGAGAAGATTCAATCTTTGATGATGTTATATCCCCATATCAGGAGTTAATAGCTTATGAAACTCTATGGATGAGAAACGGGGCGACATTGAAAACTTCAGGAGACAACAGATGAAAAATCCGGCGAAAATCATATATACTTTTGTTCTATCCATAGATAAAAATTCTCGTAATACTTCTACAATGATAGAAGCATATAAGACGATATTTGGGGTAAATAATATATTCCAAGTATATGAAAGATTGCATATCATTGACAACCAAATAGCACTGCTTGAAAAGATTCTTGAAAATTCAGGCAAACTGCAAAACTATAAAAATATGATAAGAGATACAAAAAACCTCGTTCATATGGTAAATCTAACCCAATCCCCGCAAGGGATAAAACAAATCATATCAAATATAAAGCCTTTATATATGGTATTGGCTGATGCTTTATGGGATAGTGTGGATGTAAAAGAGGATATAGATAGTGTTATAAAAGATATCGACGATTTTATAAAGAGTGTCAAAGCCTCAAGCTCTCTTAAAAGCAAAGAGAAGATCATTATCGTAAAGGTTACAAACAATCTTAAAGAAGCACTTGAGCTTTATCAGATAGGCGGATACGATAGACTTATAGAAGCACTTAAAACCTTTGAGTGTTTTACAAAAGATGACAAAAAGGCTTCGTCCATCTATAAAAAAATAGAGGCTTTCATGGATAAAGCCTCAAAGGTAAAATCCGGCATAGAAACCTTGGAATATTTTAAGACTGCTTTGATAAGTCTTTCTTTATAGCCTTTTTAACAAACTCCCAGTCTATATCTTTTTTGCCGGTGGCAAAGTCTATAACATTTCTTATGTCGATGATATCCAGTATGATCATATCAAATACCCTTATCCATTTCTCATCAACACTCGCACCGTTTTTGTCATGTCTTAACTCATCTTTTAACTTTTGAGCTACTTCGTCAAGCTCCAGTATCAACTCTTTCATACTCATAACCTCATCCTTTCTCAAAAATTTTATAGATTATAGCATAAAAAAGTAAAAAAGTGTATTAATAATACCCTATTTAAGTTATTATTAAGTGTATTTATATTACACTTTCAATATCGAAACGATTAAAACCGTTTCAAGTTCTTTAGTAAGCACTTCCATGAGGAGTAGGAAGACAAAAAGGAGTGTTATTCTCTCCTGTCGTCTTTATATTCGGGGACACCTTTAAACTTCCCTCCGGAAGTTTTGGGAGTGCTTACAAGTTTTTTTAACTTCCCCCTTGCCGTCCGCGGCCACGGTAAGGCACTTTTTTAGTGATGTTGGCAAAGTCTTTCAAAAAGCTCGGAGACGGGAGCTAAGACTATTTATAAGGACGCACACGGAGTTGACTCCTTGCTCCACCTTCCGAAATGCAACCGCAGATAGAAAATCTCTTCATTTTAAGTGTGCGTCCCTGTAAATAGTTTTAAGGAAAGCAGATGCAAAAATATTTTTGTGCAAAAGTAAAATTTAAAGATCACAGCAATGTTCATACCGACTTAAAAGATAAAGAGTTTTGCTTGTTGGGATACACAGACAATGCTATCGCATTAATCGAATGGGACAAAAGAGGAGAATATACCTTTGATTATTACACGGCAAGTTTAAAAGACTTGATAATCCTTGAACAATACGAACTAAAGGCAAGCAGATGACAAGAGAAGAAGCTTTTGAGTATATATTTCAAAATGATAAATCTTTCTATGAAGATATTAATATTAAAGTAGATGATAATGGTAATATTGTTTATAAAAGGATAATTAAACATTTATATCTGCATAGAGTAAAAAATTTAATTAATAAAATATTTGATGATTTTGAAAAACAAAACAGTTGCGGCGGGTGTAAGAATAAACCAAAAAAGGGAGACAACTATCCTATGAAATGTGGAGTGTGTAGAAGGTTTTATGGGGATATGTATGAGTATGAAAGTTGAAAGGAGAGTAAATTAAAATGAAAGAGATTAAATTTAGAATTTGGGATAAAAGAAGAAAAATGTTTGCAAAACAAATAACTACTTTTAAGTTTGATAGAGAAGGAAATACAAACTTAGTCGTCTATTTAGATAAGACAAACAAGACAAGAGAAATAATTGAACAAGAAAAAGTTTATACTAACGAATTTGAACTTCTACAATACACAGGGTTAAAAGACAAGTTAGGTGTGGAGATTTACGAGGGAGATATTGTTAAATGTGAAAAAAATGGAATATGGGTAATTCGTTTTGATAATAGTTGTTTTAAAGCATTTGGGGCTTGTAAAAAAACTAAAACTTTAGTTGTTCCACAAATTCAATATAAAATTTTTGAAGTAATTGGAAACATACATAAGAATAAGGAGTTGTTAAATGTTTAAAGTATTAGATAAAGTGTGCGAGCCACAAAGAGCCACTAAATACAGCAGTTCAGTTGATTTATTTGCGAGAGAAAGTGTAACGATAGGTGCGGGAGAAACACAAAAAATCCCACTTGGGGTTAAAATAGACTTAGAAAAAATAAAAAAAATTACTCCAAATTATAATGAAATAGTTAAATATTATGAAGCAATGATGACAAAAAAACTACACAAGGAGGATAAGATATAAAAGGGGCGAAGTAGCCAGCTCCGCCCCACAAGTCGGTTAAAATGATTTTAGCAAATAATAGATAGCTAAAGATATATAACCGACAAAAGCATAAGATAGTGGCTAACTACCTATATGCAACTTAGACATTTCCGATGGCACGATGATAGCATAAAAAGATTAAGAAATCGTTAAAAGGAGTTAAGATGAATGCAAGACTTGAGTACCGCATAGTTCAAGTGGCTATAAGAGGAGGTATGACGACTGTTGGCGAACTGCTCTCATACCTCCAAGGCGGGGTCATAAAAAACCCTAAACGACATTGTATCAAAAAATACAGATTTAAGCTACTAAGAGGAGATTGACATGAGTAGTGGTGAATGGCAAATAATGATTTATACATTATGTTTTGCAACTTTCATATGGGTTTTAGTGGTCTCTTTTACAACCATAAAGGAGGACAAAAAGATTTATAAAGATAGCGACTGGGTTATTGATATCGTAAATGGAAAACCCGTCAAGAAGGAGGTGAGATGAGAAAAGAGATCATAAGCGGATTTGCAGGGCTGACAGGCACTCCCAAAGAGGCATTTTTTAGAAGTATAAAGGTCCAAAACAAAGCTAAACAGTGGAGCATATCTCCGGTAAGGATAGAGTTTAAAGAGGGGAATATCGTAGAAAACTCTAAGGAAGTTGCAAAAATGGTGGACTTGATGAAGTCTTGGGCTGGAAATGAGCTAAAAGTAGAGGATACATCCATATTAAAAGAGGATGAGGAGATATCAAGAACCATATACGAATGGTTTAAGGGTAGCAGGATACAGATAACCAAACCTCTTGATGAGATAAAAAGAAACTTTACCGCTCTTGAAAAAGAGATAAAAGTCATAACGGACTCTTTTAAGCAAAGACAAGATGAGCTAAAAGAGGAGATATACAAAGAGAGAGAGCAAAAGATAAGAGAGTATATAGAAGAGAGCAATGAGCTACTAAAGCAGGAGGAAAATCTCGAAGTCGATCTTATCTCTTTACTTGATGACTATATACAAAGAAAGAGAAAATTCGGCATTTTAACCTCAAAAGGAGAGCTACAAAAGGCGATTAAGGGCGAGATAGACAGGAAGATAGAGGAGATAGTAAAACCTATCAGAGAGGAGAGAGAAAGAGCAAAACAAAAAGAGAACGACATAAAAAGGCTTACCTATGATCTGGAGGATATAAAGACAACCGGAGAGGTCGAAGAGCTTAAGGAGATAAAGAGAAAATTATCTATGAAGTTAAGCTCCGTAGAGGATATATACCCTTGTGCGGTCCAAGAGGCAAAAGTGGCTCTAAACTCAAAACTCTCTCTTATAGATGCAAACATAAAAACCGCAGAGTACGAGAGAGAAAAAGAGCAACTTATCAAAAACGAAGACTCACTTATCCAAAAAGCCAAAGCGATAAAAGAGCTTTGCAAAAAAGATGATATAGCCTCTTTAAAGACAAGCCTCGATGAGCTTAGAGAGCTTAGAGACAGGGCGGAACTATCCGAAACGATAAATAAGATAGACAAGATAGGTATAGAGGTAAAAGAGACTCTTACAGCACTAAAAGCTAAAAAGATAAGAAAAGAGGAGCCGGCAAAAGAGAGTGCTTTAAAAACCTTTTATATCCCTCTTGATGAACTTGAGGTACTATCCTCCATACCGGTAAAAGCCGAAAATGAGCAAAAGGCAAAAGAGGAATTTATAAAACTCTTTAAAAAACAGCTTGATTTTATGACATTAAGGAGCAAATAATGAGTACAGCCGTAGCGATATATGCACGAAGAAGAGAGGAGCTTAAAAAAGCGATAGAGAAAAACAGAGAGTTACTTGGTGCCTTACCGCCAAGGAAACAAGAAGAGTTTAAGAAAAATTTTGTCGAACTTGCAAATAATGACTATCTCTTAAACAATACAAATATCAATCTTGTCGTAAAACTTGCGATAGACCTTACAAAAATAGGACTTGACATCAATCCTTTCAAAAAAGAGGTCTATATCGTGCCTTTTGAAACGAAGATAAACAATCAAAAGATGATGGTCCCACAAGCTATCATCCCCATGAAAGGAATACAAGAGATATATATCCAAGCCAACTTTTTGCTAAAAGTTTTCAAAGTGTGGGACATAGGCGACGGCATAGTAAAGAGCGAAGCCGATATGAGCTACAAAGAGCTTAGCCTTATAGATGAAACCGATAAAAAGTTTAGAGATAACTACTTCATAGGGTTTGATGTGAAGCTTATAGACCTAAAAGGTGATCTACCGGAACAAAGGCAGTTTGTGAGCTACAAATATGCAAAAAGTGTCGTGAAAAATATGAAAGTCCCCGAAGAGTTCTACCTCGAAGGGCTGGTACACAAAGCAGTAAGAAAAGCATCAAGATATTTTGTGATACCTAAAGAGAGGATGAAAGATATAGTTGATGAAACAGAGACGGCAAACGAAACCCTGATAAACGAAAAAGAGATCGAACCTCTACCAAGCAGGACCACAAAACCAAGCGACCCTCTTTTACTACAAAAGCAAAAACAGGAGAATATGCCAACAGCGAAAGAGGTTGTAAAGGAAAAAGAGAGGATAACGGTAGATACCTTTAGAGAGCTATACAAAAGTTTATCAGCCGAACAAAAAGGGGAGTTTTTAGGTCTAACGGAGGGAGTTGATCTAAATAGTTTAGGCGAGGAGGATTTGGAGAGTTTTTACAGGGAGGTAAAAGAGCATGTGGGAGCTTAAAAAGATAAGCGATGAGGAATACTTTGGGATAGGGGATATAGATATCTCCACCCCCAAAGAGCTTGTAGTAAGTGCCTCGTTTTTAAAGGATGTGTATAATAGGGGGTTATATGAAGTTTTGCTTTTTGATAAAGAGATAGACGATAGCACAAGAAAAAACTTTGATATAGGCAAAAAGCTACACTCCTATATACTTGAAATGAGCGAATTTGATAAAAAATACTACATGAGTGATATAATGGATCCGCTTGAGGATAGAGAGCTTTTAGAGACAAGTGAGGCTACCTTTTTGGAAGCGATAAGAAAAGAGTGTGCTTTAAAGTTCCCGCATCTTCTTGATGAAGTGGGAGCGGAGGTAGTGATAACCGGAGAGATAAACGGTGTAAAGGTAAAAGCCAAGTTAGACAAGATAGCGATAGACGAAAATAGCAAGAAGATATATATCTACGATCTCAAATCAACCTCTATCCCCATGGGGAGTGTCAGCAGGGACAAGAGAGGCGAACCGTGGGAGATAAAAAGAGTTATAGATATGTATCACTATGATTTGCAGATCTATTTTTACAAACTTCTTGCTCAAAAGTGGGCTTATGCGATCTTTGAAAAAGATTTTGAGGCGGAATGTTTTTTGGTATTTGCAAGTAAAGCCGACAAAAAAGTAAGAAAGATAAGGCTATCTTCAAAAACACTGCAAAGAGGCGAAGAGAAGTATATATCGGCTTTTGATGAAGTTTATAGCTTTGTGCATTACAACCTTGTAACAGATGAGCTTGTAGCATAGGAGGGTGCTACTATGTGGGCTAAAAAGCGAAAACTTAAAAAAGTGATAGATATATCCGACAACACGATAAGAAGACTCATAAAAGAGGGGCATCTAAAAAAAGGGGTGCATTACGGCGAGTTGCCCGGAGTTAAAGGAATTTTCTATAACATCACGGAGATAACAAAGCTTTTGATGTCCCCTACCCCTACAACCGCAGAAAGGCTACTCGATGAAATCATGTTATAATACCTTGAGGGTGCATGATGTAGAGGATATTATGGCACATATCAAATCAAGGAGGACAAGCAAAGGAGTTAGGAGGCTCTATATAAGGTATTTTGTAAATGGGCAGGAGAGAACAAAATCCACAAAGCTTGAAGATACCCCTAAAAACAGAGCCTTTTTAAAGAGTGAGGTTTTACCCGTTTTAAAAGAGAGGATAGCAAGCGGGTATTATGAGAGGGATAAGCTAACGGTTTTGCATTATGCAAAAGTCTATCTAAGAAGCAAAGAGCATCTTAAAACCTACTTTGAGATACAAAGCAGAGTTGACAAGATACTCAAGATATTCGCAGATAGAGAGATAGCGGATATAAAAGTGTATGAGTTAAGAGAGTGGATAGGGGGCATAAAACTATCGCCCAAAACTCTCAGGACCTATGTTACAGATTTTAGAGGGATATTTGAGCTTGCATTCCAAGACGAGCTTATAGATGTAAACCCTTTTGACAAGATAAGATTGCCAAAGCACGAAAAGGGAGAGATACAAAGGTTTAGCGACGAAGATATGCTAAAAGTTTTACAAAAAGCTCCTCTTGAGCTAAAAAATTATTTTGGTATAGCTTTCTTTACCGGAATGAGATCGGGGGAGATCATAGCTCTAACGATAAGCGATATAAACTTTGAAAAAAGATATATCAATGTTACAAAGGGCATATCAAAGGGGATTATCGGCACCCCCAAGACAAAAGCAAGCATTAGAAAAGTGCCGATACTTGATGATGCATATCCTTATCTAAAATCACAAGTCGAACTTGCTATAAAAAAGGGAAGCTTGTATCTTTTTAGCAAAAAAGACAAACAACCCTATAGAGACATAAGCTCTTTAAACGCCAAGCGGTTTCTGAGGCTTATCGGGGTACAAAATAGAGTCTATGACACAAGACACACTTTTATATCCAAGATGTTAAATAGCGGAAAAGTAAAACTGTTAGAATTAGCCCAAATGGTGGGACATACAAACCCACAAATGATACTTACCGTTTACTCAAAATATATCCAAAGTGAAGCGGTAAGTATCGATCTAAATATTGAACTGTCCCCTGATAGAGGGTACATTTCAGGGTACAGCGAAAACCTTAAAGCCTATAAGTTTTAATTATATATTTTTTAAAATCCCAAAATTTAGGGCTTTAAAATTGGTTGCGGGAGGAGGATTTGAACCTCCGACCTTCGGGTTATGAGTGCGATTTAATCGCTTTTATTGCTAAGCTTAAATAAAAAATGCACCCTCAAATATGCTCAAACAAAAAATATTTTTATAGCAATTTGGATATAATTATATTATGAAAGAAAAAGGAAGGATATGAAAAACTTTTCACTATGTGACTTTTACAAAGAACTTGATATTTTATTGAAACAGTATGATAAACATATAACCACAAATGAAGATAAAGCAAAATTAGATTTTGAGAATTGGCTAACAAATAAGACAAATAAAGAGAATGCAAATCTAAAAAAAGCCATAAAAGATTGGTTTATACAAGAGCATATCAACACAAATAGAGATTTGTTTGGAAATGGATACAATAGCATAATGACTGGATATGTTAAAAATAAATATTGCAATATAGTTAAAGAGGTTTGTAATGAACTTGGGATAACTCAGAAGGAGTTGGCTGAGAGGTTGGGAGTGAATGATGGAACGATTAGAAAATGGGCTACACAAACAGAACCACCTGGTTGGGGGGTAAAATTTTTAGAGCTTTTGCTTGAGAATAAAAAGATTAAAGAAAAATACGAACTTTTTAAAAAAGCTTTTGAAATGATAGAAAAAGCAAGGGGGTAACATTTTGTTACCCCCTTTTGTTCTTTAAAAATACAAAAATATTATAAAATTATATCTAAAAGTGATATTTGCTATTGACAAGTGTTCTCTAAAATGATATAATTCTCTCATAAATGTTCTTAAAAGGAACATTGTTCTTTAAAAGAGGATTGTTAAGTTTGGTTTTTTGTGGTATAATCAGACTATGAAAAAAGAGACACTAAAAGAGAGTGGAAAATATATCTTAGACTTATCTAAGATTGTGATAGCTATGGCGGTTATCACACCGTTTGTAAAAGACAGCCATTTTGAGATAGCACCGCTTATCATAGCTGGTGCTTCGTCTTTGGTCGGACTTTATCTTATCAACAAAGGAGCTAAAGATGAGTAGCTTAACGATTGCTTCACTGCTTATACTTGCTTTTGCAGTAGGTATAGCCATATATGCAAACATGACATCAAACAAGGCACACCACAACCACTAAACTAAAACAATCCTCTTTTGCAAAAACTAAAAAAGGGGATTGTATGAAGATAATAAAGTTTGAGGATGCACAGTTGCATCTGCAAGAGGATAAAAATCACGAATTTTTGCTAACCAATAAAGAGGTAGCATTAGGTTATGGTATTACAACACAAAATATCAAAGTGACAAAAGATAGACATCAAGACGAACTCATCGAGGGAAAACATTGGGTAAAAAAAGTTATCCAGACAAATGGTGGTAGGCAAAAAGTAATCCATTGGACAAAAAGAGGCATCATAAGACTTGGATTTTTCATAAAATCACAAAGAGCCAGAAAATTCCGTGATTTTATAGAGGATTTAACACTAAAAGAGCTTGACAAAAGATTGTCTATTTATGCAATCTCCGGCTACAAATCCCAAATATCACAAAAAAACAAAAAGATACAGAAGCTTTTAGAGTATAAAGATAGTTTAGAGCAGTGTAAATATTTTTATCTTTTGCAAGAAAAAGAGCTTAAGGACTTAAAAAAAGAGAATGAGAAGTTAAGAAAAATGCTTATAGACAGGCTTTTGATAACGGATAAAGATAAAACGGAGTCTTTAAGATGCATAAGTATATCTGAGTTTTCCGAAATGCTTGACGATATAGGGTATGAATTTGAGAGCAGATCGGCATCTATCTTGAAAAATGCAAAGAAACTTTTAAGCGATTTGGCAAGAGATACCGTGATAAATATGCATAGAAAGATAGCGAAAACCGCCTAAAATAGTTGGCGAATTTTACTATAATTATAGAGTTTACAACTTATGCCTAAAATAAAATGCTATAAGCCCGATTAGCCCCGCCGTAACAAGGCTCACGACTACTCTAAAAAGCACCTTGTTAGGTATGTCTTGTAGCTCTTTTAAAGATTGGGAGTTCTCATTAACCCTATTGTCAAGGTTATTTATAACACTTTCATAATGCTTTAACTGCTCCTCTCTTTTTGCTATAAAAGCCGAGAGTGCATTACAACCGGTGGCATTTTGACAATGTTCTATGAATGTTAGCCTATTTTCCGCACTATCTATCCTCTTATGTACTCTTTTATTGCTATCATCCATCCTCTGCTCAAAGTTCGCCAACTTCTCCAAAAGCAACTCTATTTTTCCAAATGAAATAGAAAAATCACTTTTTAACTTATCAAGTTTCGTATCAAAATTTAGTAAAGACTTTTTTACAAATTCAAGATCATTGTCCATCTGCATTCTCCATTTTTTTTATAATCTTCATCCTCTCTTGACAATCTTTTGCATATTGCCATAACTTTATAATGTATATAGCTACTTCACTTTGCATTTTCATCTTTTTCATCTTTTTTATCTTCGGCATAGGTTTTATCTCCAACAACTCTTTAGGTAGTTTATCTCTTTTTATGATCACTTTTTGAACGGTTACCACTTTCGGCGGTAGAGGTTTGCAACTTCCACAACCGATTAAGAGTATCGGTAAGAATAGGGGCAACAATCCCGTCATCACTCTTTTTAACATATCTTATCCTCTCTTTTATAGCGGTTATAGCTACCGCTCTTTTTATATCTTTATCTCTTTTTATCTTCAAAAGTTTTATCTCTTGTTTGTATTTTTTTATATTTTTTTCAAAAGTTCGAATATTTTCCTCGTTTGTGTCTTTAAGCTTGTTTATCTGTTTTACGAAGTCCGCCTCTCTTTGCCTCATAATAGTTAAATCTCTTTTTAATATAGCCCTATCGCTTTGCAATTTAGTATAAGTGTGGTACCCGTACCCCACTATTAACAAAAGCAATAACCCCAAAGCTACATCTATAAGGATAGATGACTTTACCTTAAAAATTCCGTTTATTATGCTCCACATTACCAGTACCTATATCTTTTACTTTGCATATAAGCATATCTTCGCCCATACATAAAAACTTTTACACTATACTCATAATTTATATCACAAGCATTTATAGTTTGTCCGTTTTTGAACCTTATCACTTTTCTTTTGCAAAACAACCTTGCTATATCGTGTGGCACTTCTCTTATATGTAGTTTTTTTCTTGCTTTTGCTATCTCTTTATTTACAAGACTGCCACCATTATAAACCTGATAAGCTACCCACAAATGAGAGCTATAAGCTTGTTTCTTACAATTTTTCATGATGTATGCTTGAGCTTTTAGCTGATGTTTTACAGAAGATAGAGTATATATGTTTTTCTTAAACAGATAATTTTTCCACACTCTAAAGGTTATCTGAGCCAATCCTTGTGAACCAACTCCGTCAAGGCTTATTATATCCCTACATCCGCTCTCTTGTTTTATTTGCCCCACACCATACCAATAGGGATAGTCTATACCAAAGACTTCGTAGTGTGCAAGTTTTACATCCTGTATATAGTTATGGCATCTATCCGCCCATAGCATAAGCATAGATGATAACAATATAAAAAACAATCGCCACATATAATCCCCCCGTTAATTTTATATTATCCCAATTTACTTTTGGGAATAAAAGCTTTCTTGCTATATGAGCATGTAAAATTCCCGCACTTACCAACATAGCTTTTAAAGATAAAAGCTGCAAAGGCGGTGGGATATGAGTATATTGATGTATTGCAAAAAAACAAACTATCAAAACAAAAAGTGCGATATCTGCCCATACTCTTTTCATGCTTTTTCCTTAAACTGTGTTCTTTCTTTATGCTCACCTTTCTTGCCTATGTTAAAACTCTCAACCGGTCTATGATACCCCATAACTCTTGTATAAACCGTACATTTAGTTCTTTTACTCTCAATATTCTTTAAAATTTCTTCTTTTGTCATTTTATACTCCCCGCTATTTTGGTGATATCCCCTTGTCTTTTAAATATCCTTTGCACCAGTTTGCCCCCCTGTTTAGAAAATTGCACATCAGCCAAAGTCTGAGTATCATCAAAAACTTGTATCATGCCCTCTATCATATCTCTATCTTTTATCTTTGCTTTTGAGGTTTTAGGCATAACTTCATACATTCTTTTAACAACACTCATAAGTAAAGATATGAGCTTTGCATTATCTGCAACACTATCAGGTATGTCAAATACCTTCTCTTGTATCTCTTCTCGTATCTTTGCTTTTTTAAGATTGTCATATTCGTCGTATGTCGGAGTTTCTCTCACTACTCTTTTAAAGTGCAATCCGTCGTTACTTTTCATAACCTCTTTTATCTCAAATTTCATCAAGCATCCTTTTTGTATAAATTTGAAGTAAACGGTGTGAGTATTTGCATACCGCTTTTAGGGGCAATTAATTTTCTTTGTATAACTCTCCCCTCTTTTCCTAATGTTGCATAAACTGTTGTGAATTTAGACCCGTCATAAGTCGTTGTTTTAGGGGTTAATTCGTTAAAGCTTGCATCTGTTATATCTGCTTCGGTAGCCTCTATTGCTATGCTTACAGACGGCAGCTGTTTTTTAAAGGCTTTTGTAGGAGGATTTTCAAGATTAGCCGAAGAAATATCTCCAATATATTTTACTTTTTGTTCTTTATAGAGTTGTTTTACTTCATCATCTGTTAAAGCACGGTTGAAGATACGGACTTGGTCAATGAGGTCCTTAAATCTATAGTTATTATTAGACCCCCATCCTGCTATGTGCAAGTCAACATTTTTAATTGTTGCACTTGAAGATTTTATTGATCCTTTTTTTTGAGATAAATTTTGTTTTATACTATTAATATACATTGTATCACCATAATTTCCGGTTTTAAAATTAACTACTATATGTAACCACTTATTAGCATATTTAGATGTTGGAAAATCAATTCCATATCTGTCATAATTACCTGTATTCCAGCAGAAATAACCATCATCTGATATATATAATTCATATCTATAAAATCCAATAGGCATTTCATCATAGTTTCCATTCCAATACATCCAAAAACTAATCCATAATTCATCTAAATTTGTATTAATCTTGCCACAATTAATCTCACTGCTTCCATTAAATTTAGCTACTTTTCCAAATTTCCCATCTTCATATGCTTCTGTTCCACCCCAAGTTCCATTGTGATTACTACTTAAATCTTCAGCAGTTTCGTTATCAAAAGTGTATGTCGCAATACAGCTATTATCATTAAATACATCAAGTGTTTGTGTGGTATCTATCGTTCCTGTTGTTACAGAACCAAGTTTTGTTTCAGCAATATTGTTATTTGTATCTGTCAACAGCACTTCATCATTTTCAGTTAACTTCTTTACACTTTCTAACTGTGTGTTAGTAGTAGTATCAAGTAAAGGTATTTCATTAGGTACATAATTTACTGTCGTATCTGTAACTTTTGCAAAATCAGTATCTCCACTATCTTGTATAACCTTTTTTTCAATATACACTGCATTATCTTTTATCGCTTTCATTTATGCTCCTTAATATTCAAAACCATCATTGGTATCTTCATTCGCCTGAAAATCACTATTATTTATGCTTCCGTCAGCCACCACTGGCACATCCATAACGGTTATATCCGCCGTTGCCGTATCACTTCTCGTTTTACCAGCTTCAACCGCATAACAAGACACGGTAAAACTTGTATCGCTATCCACTTCTTTAGTTGTCAAGGTCGCCGTACCGCCCGATACGGCTATATCTCCTGCATCACTTGCAAAAAAGTATTGAGTGTTTTCTTTATAGTTTGTTATTGTTATTGTTACATTGGTATTTTCATTTGCACTACTTGGCAAAGAAAGAGTAGGATATTCAGACATCAAAGAGATAAACTCATTATGGACTTTTGCACTACTCCAAGTAGTCGTAGAGGATATTTTACTGTCGTCTATGCTTGTGTTTCCGCTACTGCCACCAACGGGAGGATAAGTTATGCCATTCATGTCATACTCCTACATTGTCTATAGCTATATAGGATATGCCGGATTGGGACTTAACCCATACAGTATCGCCCCCTGTGTAGTTAAAATATTCTAACTGTTTTAACAAAAACCCACTTTGAGGGTTGTCCCCGTCTTTCGCAGTCGCTACTTCTATGCGGTTTACTCCAACATTTTGTAAAACTACTGCCTCACCGTTTGAAACCTTTTGCCAATCTGCCTCTATTTTTAAAGATGTAGTAGCCATTTTGAGCCTTTATTTTTCTTTTATGATAGAGGATAATTTTTCTATTTTTTGCCAAAATTTAAAAAGAAAGAGTAGAAAGTTTTGTAGTAACCAAATTTTTATTTTTTATTTTTATGATTTTTTTATATGATTTATTTTTCTTAGATTGTCTTATATTTTTTTGTATTAAAGTGTTGAGTTCTTTAATCATATCGCACCGCCTTAATCTTAGTTTTAACATATCCATCTTTAAAATAATGACTTATGCCTTTTATAATAAACCTTGTTTTCGTTAAATCTTTCGGTATTCTGTATGTAGGGGCATGAACTTCTATAATGTCATTAGGTCTTAAAGGTGCAAAATAGGTACTAAATTCAACCACTTGCTTATCATATCCAAACTCTAAAAATTCACTTATTGCTCTTAATGTAGCAGTAGTATTTGTTGTTATAAAATTATCCGTTATCTCTTTACTTTCGCCATCTCTATCTATTTCAAAAACTCCACTATAAATAGCCGGTGGATTTTCTTGTATCTCTTGTGATTTTATTAGCATTGTTTACCCTTTATAAATATAAGTGTCCATTTGCATTTGCGATAGGGAATAAATCATTCCTAATATGGTCTTTGTAATCTTCTGTAAAATTGTTATTTCTTAAGTAAATGTATATATTATCATTATCTAAATTACCTATTGTATCGGGTAGAGTTGTTAAATTGTTAAAATCTAAATTTAAATACTTCAAACTACTTAAATCACCTATTGTATCGGGTAGAGTTGTTAAATTGTTAAAATCTAAATCTAAATACTTCAAACTACTTAAATCACCTATACTGTCGGGCAGAGTTGTTAGTTGGTTACGATATAAATATAAATACTTCAAACTACTTAAATTACCTATTATATCGGGTAAAGTTGT
>Ga0256842_1000413_pt1 | contig 37650 bp, 40 predicted proteins | sample 4559240metaG_FD_185973 | JGI IMG/M metagenome (GOLD analysis project Ga0256842, IMG submission 185973) | Hydrothermal vent microbial communities from Guaymas Basin, Mexico - 4559-240 | ecosystem: Environmental > Aquatic > Marine > Hydrothermal vents | place: Mexico: Guaymas Basin | collected...
ATTTGTAAATCCTGAAATTTCAAATATTTCTTTTACATCTTTTTTAAGGGATGAAAGTACTAATTTACCACCTTGTCCCATCAATGTTTTTGTTATTATAAGAATGCTCCTTAAACCTGCGCTGGATATATAATCTACTTGGGAGAATTCTAAAATTATTTTGATTTTTCCATTTGTTATATAGGACAAAATTTGCTTTTCAAATTCTGGAGCTGTTACAGCATTTATTTTTCCTTTAACTTCCACAATAATCTTTTCATTATTTTCCATAATAACATTTATCTCCATTCAATTACCCCTTTCTTTAGTTTTTTTCATATATTTCTACTTAACTAAACCTTGTTTTTAAACTGTTCTACCCATTTTAATACTTCTACTATTGGTTCTATAAGATCAGAAGGTATATATTTGTCAATATCAACATGCTCATATAGTGCATGCGCAAGCGGGACGTTCTGCATAATAGGAATACCTTCTTCCTTTGCTACTTCTATCATCTTTTTAGCTATTAAATTTTCGCCCTTTGCAAGAACCATTGGCAATTTAGTTTTATCCTTATCATAGTATAAAGCCACAGCTAGTCTTGTGGGATTAGTTATAAGTACTGTAGCTTTTCTGGTTCTTTCAATAGTATTATTCATAATCATCTCCCTGTGTAATTGACGCCTTTTACTTTTGATTTGGGGATCTCCTTCCATTTCTTTATATTCTCTTTTTACCTCATCTTTTGTCATCATAAGTTTCTTAATATGTTGTTTTTTTTGCCAATAATAATCAAAAACCGAAATAACGATAAATACACCAGAAGAAATATATACAAGTTTTTTAAAAATCTTCTGTAAAATAATTAACACACTTTGTAAACCCAAATAAGGGATATACAAAAGAGCATTAATGGAATTTTTAAGCAAGACATATATGAGAAAACCTAAAAAAGAGACCTTAACAATAGACTTAGTAAGTTCAATTAAATTGTTTTTGGAAAAAATTTTCTTTATACCTTGAGCTGGATTTAATTTCTTTAAATCAGGCTTTATTGGCTCAAATACAAAAAGAACCCCAATTTGAAAAAAGTTAGCAGCAATTGCTATAAGCATTGCAAAAATTGCTATGGGGAATAGTAAAAAAATCAATTTATAGATCACTCCATTTAATAAATTTTTTAAACCTACACTGAATTCTACGCTATAATAATGAGAAGGCAATAAAATTAATTCCTTTAATGTATGTAAAATAATGGGTCCAGAACAAATTATAAATCCAAAAAGTCCTACAATAACCGCAGTAGAAGTTACTTCCCTACTCTTCGCCACCTGACCCTTTTTCCTGGCATCTCTTAGCCTTTTAGGTGTGGGTTGTTCTGTTTTTTCACTCATTTATTAATACTACTTTTAAAAATTCAAGGGTTTTATCAAAGTTTAAAACCTCAGGTCTTAAATATTTCCACAATGTACCCATATATAATATCAACAAAAAACAGGCAATCCCACTTTTTATTGGCATGGATAAAAAAAACACATTCAATTGAGGAGCAAATCTATTAATGAGCCCTAGTCCAAAGTCAGTAAAAAAAATCACAATTAAAATCGGGGCAGCAAAAAGTACTATCATTTTCATTAAAATATCAACTTCTCTTAAAAAAAAGGTACCCCACTGTGTCCCAATTCTGGGGAACATGGAAAATATAGGCCACCATTTATATGACAAAAATATCCCTTTTAGTAAATAAAGAAAACCTCCAGAAGTGAAAAACAAAACTGTTATAAACTGAATGAATAAACTTCCAAAAACTGAAGTCTGTTCTCCAAAAAGAGGATCAAATACTGTAGCCATTGAAGAACCACGTTGATTATCAATTACAAAACCAATACCTTCTACTGCCCAGAAAATAATTCCAATAAAAAATCCAAGAACTACTCCCAGGAATACCTCTTTTAAAATTATAGTTAGAATAAAAAAAAGAGACCCGTTAGAATAAGAAATAAAAGAAGATTTAATAGTTGGATATAAAAATAAGGCAAGACAAAATACTACACTATTTCTTACAAAGCCCTGTAATATTTTTCCAAAAAAGGGAAGTATTGTAAAAATAGTTATAATCCTTGGAGTAGTAAATGCGATTATGATAATAAAATGTTTTAATTGTGCTATAATTGACTCTAACATCTATTCTCTTTACTTCAATAAATATGGAAATTTATCAAAAATATTTAGAGTATATATAAAAATTTCTTGCCCAACCCATTTTGCAGTAATTATTAAAATAATTACAACTCCTATAAGTTTTACAGCAAAAGATATAGTTTGATCTTGAATTTGAGTTAAAGCTTGCATAAGACTAACTAAAAATCCTAAAATAGATGCTACTATAATTGCAGGAAGAGAAAGGACTAAGACAAGTGTAACACCTTTTATTGTCAAATTTATTATGTCTATCTCATTCATAACACAAATATTCTATTTAATTCTATTTAATTATTAAGACATAACTTTTATCTATAAGTTAAAACAAGTCCATGAATAAGCCTGGTCCAACCATCTACTAATACAAATAATAAAAGTTTAAAAGGAAGAGAAATAGTCATAGGAGAAACCATCATCATCCCCATCGCCAATAATATATTTGAAATTACTATATCTATTACAACAAAAGGTAAATATATCAAAAAACCAATTTGAAAAGCAGAAGTTAATTCACTAACTATAAAAGATGGAAGCAAAATAAGCATATCATCGTCTTTAATTTCCAAGTATGCTTCTTTAGGCCATAAGACTTTTGCCGATTTTTTAAAAAAGAGTCTTTCTCTTTTTTTTGAGTGTTTTAACAAAAATTTTTGTATGGGGACTTTAGCTTTATTCAACACTAATTGGAATGATTTTATATTCTTGAAAGATAACTCATTATCTTTAAGCACATAATATGAATCCAAAATTACTGGATACATGATGTAGATTGTTAAAATTATTGCTAAGCCATTTATTACTATATTAGGAGGAATCTGCTGGATTCCCAAAGCATTCCTAATCAATGACAAAACCACTACTAACTTTACAAATGAAGTTATCATAATAGCTACAAAAGGAGCAAGACTTAATCCAACCAAAACAACAATTATTACAAATGGATCAGGAAGAGTTATAGTATGCATTTTTTTTATTCTTTTGAGTTTTCTTTAGTTTCATCTGAAATAGAAGTGTTATTAAATTCCTTCAATCTAACACCAATTTTACCCTCTATTTCAACCAATTCCCCAGTTCCTAACAACTTTCCATTGGCCCGAATTTCAATATAAGAACCTATTGGTTTATCTAAATTAAACACATACCCAGGCTGAATATTATTTAACTCTTCAAAGCTCATTTCTATTTTTCCCACAGAAAAAGAAAGAGTTACCGGTATTTCATTAATATCTATTTTTTTATTTTCCACTGCATCATCTGACATTTGAACCTCCTTCACTATATCATTAACTATTACCTTTTGATTATTCAATTCACATTCAAAGAGAAAATGGCCAACCTTAAGTATCAATTTTTTATCTATAAAATAAAAATGTTCTATTAAAATAATATCATTTTTTTCGAGGCAACTAAGATCACTTATGTTAACATGACTCTTTCCAATGAATATTATTATGTTACATGGATAAGTTAAGAGAATATCTTGTGTCTCCGTCTTCATTTGAGAAACCAGCTCAGGAAAAAATTGAGCTAAAACCACTTCTGAACCACCGACAACTCCATGAACATTTAATCCAGAAAAAAACTCCAATACAAAATTTACACTACATTTGGATATTATATCAGAAATATCTTCTATTAATTTTATTTCATAAACTTCTCCTAAAAAATTTAAGGGGATTTTTTTTTCCAACTCTTCCCATATAGCCTTAAACAATCCCACTTTTATCTCTTTATCCAAAACAGATGCATCAATTCCATAATATTGACTAATTAAATTTAATATGTTTCCATCGATTACAACAAAAATTTCACCTGATTTTGAAATTAAATATATGTAAGGAGCTGTTAATTGAATCGTGTATTTAAAGTGAAAAGATACCTTTTGTTCTAACAAAGAAAAATCAATTCTAAATTTTTTTGAATATACCAAATTATATATATCTCTTGCCAAAGATGAAATTGAATCAATTAGTAATGGACGAATCATTCTTCTCCATACTCCATTTCTTCATAAATATTTCTTTGGCCTCTACTTCTACCATCAGAATTGAAAGAAAAAGTGTCATTTCTTTGAGAATAATTTATAGCAACTGTAATATCAGGAAATTTTAAGTTTTCCCTTAAATGATTTTCTAAAAGTCCTTTATGAGACATAAGTAACTCTTCTGATTTTTGGGAAAAGGTTATAAATTCTACTGAAAGTTTTTCACTATCTCTTACTATTCTTACCTCTGTTTCTGGAAGTATATCATTTTTTAATGAAATTCTTACTTCCGCTGACCCCTCAACATTTTTTGTTGCAACCAATATCCTGTCTGCCACAGAGGAAATAAATGAAGCTACTTCTTTTGAGGTTAAATTTGAAATTGAAATATTCTCACCAATTTCAGATGGAGTATTCATGTGGTTATTCTGCAAAGAAATCATCCCTTTTAAAATTTCATCTCCCAAAGACATAAAAGAAGAATCATTCTTTTCTTCTATTTCGGGAGACGTATTTTGTGAATAAATTTGAGAAGATTCCTCAAATGATTGTATATCGTTATCTCTTTTCTTTTGAATAAAATTTTTTATTTCAACGGTATCTTTTTTATTAAGAAGTTCATTAAATTTATCAGCCAACTTTTTCGTATCATAATTATTATCTATATTTCTATCTAAGGAAGATCTCTTTTCCAATTCCTTAGATACATTTAAGGACTCACTTAATAAAGACTTTTTTTTAATAAACATTTTCTTCCTCTATCTCTAATTTTTTTGTCTTAAACTCTTCCATTTCCAAATCTTGTCTCCTTTCAAGCTCTTTTAGTTTCTCTTTTAACCATATTTGTTTATGTTCTTTTATTTTTTCACAACTTCTAATAGATTCCTTCAAAATCTTTTTAGCTTCCCCAAGTTCTTTTATTCTTTCTTTCTCCTCTTTTTTTGCATTTTCAATCATTTTTATATAAGCATATTCTTTTTCTCTAAGAAGTGATATTGTCATCCTCAAATCATCCAAATCCTTTTGAGATACCAACTTATTTTTTATTTGCTGGTATAAATTGTATTCTGTTTCTATCCTCCACTTAATGTAATCTTCCAGCTCTTTTTGCTTTTTTTTTATAAGTTCTCTCACCTCTCGAACTTTTTTTTCTTTTAGTCTTACGTCTGCCCTTGCAGCATCCACACGCCTTTCCCTTAAAATCAACAAATCCTGTAAAACGTATTTCATAGACCCACCACTTCTTTCAACTTCTTCAAGGTTTCTTCAAAAGAAGACCTTTCTTCAAGTCCTTGTTTTAAAAAATTGTTCATCGCATCAATTCTAGATAGAGCCTCGTCTGCTTCTTTATCAGATCCTTTGGAATATTCTCCAAGTTTTACAAGAAGTTCTACTTCTTTGTATTTAGCCAATAGAGACCTAAATTTAGAAGCAGCTTTTTTATGTTCAGGATCCACAATCGCTCCCATTACTCTGCTTACACTTTGAAGCACATCTATAGCTGGATAGTGATTAGCAGCAGCAAGTTCTCTAGATAAAATTATATGGCCATCAAGAATAGATCTAGTTTCATCTGCAACAGGTTCTGTCATATCATCCCCTTCTACTAGGACTGTATAAAGGGCAGTAATAGAACCTTTCTCAGACATACCCGCTCTCTCCATCAAAAGTGGTAAAGTGGAAAACACTGAAGGGGGGAATCCTCTTCTGGTAGGCGGTTCTCCTGCTGCAAGTCCTATCTCTCTTTGAGCCCTTGCAAATCTAGTTACAGAATCCATAAGAAGTAATACCTTCTTTCCTTTATCTCTAAAATATTCAGCAATAGCTGTGGCGACATAAGCGGCTTTAAGTCTTTCCATAGATGTTCTATCAGAAGTGGAGACCACCACTACAGATTTTTTCATGCCCTCTGGGCCTAAATCCTTTTCAATAAATTCACGAACTTCTCTCCCTCTTTCACCAATTAGAGCAAGTACAGTAATATCTACTTCTGCTCCTTTTACAAGACAGGAAAGCAAAGTACTTTTACCAACTCCTGCAGCAGCAAATATCCCCATCCTTTGTCCTTCTCCACAGGTCAGAAGTCCATCTATAACCCTAAGTCCCAGAGGCAGAGGTTTAGATATTATTTTTCTTTTTAGTGGCTCAGGAGGATCCGCATATACAGGATAATAAGTTTCATATTCAATGGATCCTTTTTCAGCTTCATCTATTGGTTGACCTAACCCATTTAATACTCTTCCCCTAAGCGCCTCACCCACACCCACCATGTGGATCTTTCCTGTTGGATAAACTTCTGTAGATGAAGATACTCCCATAAGTGAGCCAAGGGGTGTAAGCAGAGCAGCATCCTTTGAAAATCCAACTACTTCCGCATGAAGTTCCCATCTTTCCCATGGATTTTTTAAAATGCATATCTCTCCAATCTTGACTGTTGGCACTATTGCTTTAATTATTGTACCTACTACTTGAATTACTCTACCACGAATTCTAAGAGGTTTAACAGTCTCAATTGCCTCTTCCATAAGGGAGGTAATATATTCTAAACTAGTTACCATAATTTAATTAAAAATTATAGTTAAAAATTCTTTTTAAGTGCTCTCTCTATTGCCTTTAGTTGTACATCTAAATTTGCGTCTATAATACCTATTTCGCTCTCTAAAATACACCCCGCCCCTTTCACCCTCTGGTCCGGAACCACATCTATAAATGATATAACCGGGAATTGGGCTATAATTTCATTAATTTTTTTCTTTACAATCTCAACTTTATCTAATGCAACCCTTACTGTAACTTTTTTTTCTCCCCTAGCCGCTGCAAGTGCATTTTTTACCACCCTTATCACAAGCTCTTCCTCATTAATCTCTCCCAAAATCTTCTCTATTGCCTGCATTACTATATTTACCATCTTCTCTTCTACTGAAGAAAAAAAATTAACGGATCTGGTCATCATCTCCATCATTTGCTCAGCCATTTGCATTTTTCCCTCTTCAAGACCATCTCTATACCCTCTTTCCTTTTCTTGCTCATAAAGTTTCTTTGCTTCTTCCACTATCCTTTTTGCCTCTTGTTTAGCAACTTCTATTATTTCCTTTCCTTCTAGATATAAAAGGTATTCCTTATTTTTTATAATTTGTTTATTTTTAACAAGGGAATTATTTTTTAACTTGCATATACTAAGCATCCATTTAACACCTCATGGGTCAAAATTCTTTTTACTAATTTAGTGGCCCTTTCTTTAAATTCACTTTCCTTAGGTTGGAAGGGGGAGCCTATTTTTAACCACAGTCTCTTTGTAAGCCCAATATCTTCCTGCCAAAATGCCATATTTAAAATTTCCCATCCAATTGATTCAATATTAAATTCAGTTTCTTTTTCAACAATATTAACCAGATAATTTCTCAAAGGGTCATTTTCTTTAATAAAAAAGACGGCTCTTTTCATGGCAAAAATATAAGTAGTTTTTCCCAGGAACTCAATAATATTCTTAACTCGCTCCCTTTTTATTTCCTTTCTAATTTCTAAATGGTAAATAGCAGCTCCCATTAACCTTATTAATTGAAATATTACACTCTGTTCCAATAAAGCTATTTTTGTAAGCACGTTTTCAGTATCCCAATATTCTTTACCTTCTAAGTCCATTTTTTTTAGTAACATTTTGGAAAAAACTTTTTTAGTGTATTTATTTTTATATAATATTTCTATTGGACAATTTGGAAAAAACTCTTCCACTATTTCCTTTTTAGCATAATCCAAGAGATTATAATTAAATCTATATAACTGGAGAAACTGTTCTCTATTATTCAGAAGACTCTTTTGTACTGAATTCATCTTTTTTCCTTAGCTTATCTTGGAAAATGACAAATAAAAGTGCTCCCAAAAGACCCAATATTATTACAATAAAAATAAATAAAATAAAATAAAATCGTTGTTTAGAATCAGGTGTCATTTTTAAACCAAAAAGATTTATTATTTTAATTTTATGAAAATTTGGTGAATAATTACTGATAAAAGGAACAACCGTTATCTTATCATATGTTAATCCCTCTATACTGTTTAATATGAGTCTTTTAATTTTTGGTATAAGAATACCTATATCTGTTCCTTTTTTGCACTTAATAAAAACAGAAGCAGAAGAAGGTTCAACTTTTTCATGAAAAGGATCATTTTCTGGGAGTACAATATGAACCTTAGCCACAATTACTTCATCTATTAAAGATATAGTTTGAGATAGTTCCTGTGATAACGCATAGATATATCTAGCTCTCTCCTCCAAAGGGGAAGAAACCAATCCTTTTTTCTGAAACATCTCCTTAATAGTGATGAACTTCTCTTTGGGAAGTCCTTCTGTTTTTAATATTTCCAGGGCCATTGAGATTGAAGAATCATCAACTCTCAGTATCCATTTATTTTCTTTTCCAGGGAGCTTGTCACATGAAATTCCATGGGCTAATAACACGCCCATCATTTCATTCACTTCTTTTTCGCTTAAACCAGAATATAGCTCTACTTTACATGCAGATAAAAAAATACAAAACAGACAAAATATTAAAAAATAAACTTTTTTCTCCACCGTCCCCAACCACATTACTGATTTCTAAACATTGTTTGAACAGCTTGAGAACTCTTATCTGCTCCTTTTGAAACCAATTCCTGTTGCTGAGACAGTTGCATTAATTCAAACTGAAGTCTTAAGGCTTCTTGAACACTCATAGGCTGGTCATCTGTATTTTCTACCAATTGATTTACCTTTTCTATTTGTTGCTCATGACTTTGTTTCAATTTTTCAATGCCTTTCAGAATTTGATCACCAAGTCCTTCCTGTTCTATATTTTGAGTTTCCTGGATGTTACTAGAAACAGATTCCTCCTCTTTTCTAGTTGCATTATTTTCCTCCATTGCTTGTTCAAATTGAGATACAACATCTTCATCAACATGATCAACTTTTGCATTTAATTCTGATGTTTCCCTTTGAAACTGCTCTGCCGTTTTTTGAGCTATTTGTTGAACTCCTTCACTCATTTCTATCTCCTTTTTAAGAAATTTCCTTTAATAAGGCCTGGGCCATATTAAGAGCCTCCTTTTCTTCTGTATTGGAGATAACATCGTCTAAAACTTTTCTTGCTTTAGAATTTTCACCCATGAGTTTGTAGGTAAGCCCCTTAAAACTTTTGATTAAATAATTTTCTGAATTTAAATTTTCAGCCTCTTCTAATAATTTAAGGGCAATATCATATTGTCCTGCATTTAACTCACATACAGCTAATCCAATCAATGGATATTCACTATCTTCTCTAGCACTCTTTACGGCCTCAAAAATCGCTCTCGACTCCTTAAATAACCCTTGACCTTCTGCAAGATACCCTAACTCCATTAAAAGCTTCACTATCTCTGTTGGAACTTCTATCATACATTTTTACCTCTCTTCTTTATATACTTTACCATTCAAATAAACTGATTAGATCAAACATTATCTAATATTTTGAACTGTACTCTTTATGCCTTCACCAATAGTTTTTAAAGTGTTACTTTGCACCTGAGTGGCTATAGACCATTTTTGCATAAGTTGCTGAAGTTTGAGCACATCAGTTGTATTGGAAGAATCCATTGTCTGCAGATGCTCTGCAATCTCATCCTCAATCGATGATGTTGTTTGGCCTAATTTATTGTAAATGTTATCAAGATTTAAAGTCATAAAACACCTCCTGTATATTTTTTAAAACTTGTTTATAACTTCAATTGCACATTCTATACCTTTTTTTATTTTCTCAGCTTTCAAAAATTCATCTCTTGATAATCCCTTATTCATCTCGCCTTTTAACTGAAAAAGGAATTCCTCTAATTTAGATACTATCTCCTTTCTTACTGTGCCATTTTGATCTGTTCTTAATTTATTCTCGAGCTCCACCATTGAAATTTGCTCTTGGTTCACCATTTAATTTCCTCCCGTAGATATAGATAAATTCACAGCCCCTTTTTCCAATTCTATCTTATTAAAATCTATCTTTTTTAAAACAAAGCCACAGGGCAACGTAGAGCCCTGAAAATATTTTTTTCCATTAGCCCATACCAAATATTTTACAGTACCGATATAAACCCCTTTTACATCAAACTTAATTTTATCTTCTAAATAACTTACTTTTGATGCAATCTTTAATCTATTTGCATATTTCCTTTTCAAAAATTCCACAACTTTTCCAAAGTTAACTCTATTTTCTTTTGATATCAAGGCCTCTATTTTAACTCCCAAAGGATTAAATTGCAAATTTATTTTGCCTTTTATTTTGTGTGCCAAAAAAGTTTGTAGTATTTTAGGTTTCAATTCTTCGCCAATTAAGACATTATTTTTTATTTTTAATATATTATTCATATCTTGGTGGATGGCTTTTATTATTTTATTGATTATTACCTGGGATTTAGCAAAACCATCTAATAATAGCACACCGTCTTCTTTAATATAAAAATTTACACCCTTTGCATGGTAACTTTCAAGAATATTTCTAATTGCCATAAAAATTTCGTCTTTCGACATGATATTTACAATAATATCGGGGAATTTAGATTTTATTTGAGAAGCAAGCTCCATCTTTGTATTTATATCTTTAACAATACCTATTATCTTTGTCCCATATAAATTTTTTTCGATTTTTAAATTGAAAACTTTATTTTTTTTTAGAAATTCCTCCAAACTTTCTTTTTTGCCATTCTTTTCCTGATGTTCTGAAGTGGTAGACAAAAAATAAGGCACTCCCAAAAAAAATAAAAAGATAATAATTCCCAACGCAAAAATTGTTCTTTTTAAATTTGAATGAGACAACCCTTTTATTTCTTTCTGTGGAGACTCCATATGTTGTTTTTCTACAATTTTTTGATCATCATCTATATCTTCTTCTTCGCCTCGTTCTTGTTCTAATTTTTCTTCTCCTTTTTCTATTAAATTTTTATGAAATTGCAAACTTTCAGATGGATCTGGCCAATTTTCTTCTTCTATTTTTCCAATGCAACATATACACTTCCCAATTTTAAAAGGTTCTAATAAATTTAAAGGTTGTGCATTGGTATCAATCCTTTTCCCTTGTACATAAATTTCTCCGTCTTTTGGAATTATCTCTATAAAATCTTCTTTTATCCTCAATTTAAAATGAAAAGGAGCCACATCTTCTTCATTCAATACTATATCACAATCAATATGTGAACCAATAATGTACTCTCCTGGTGGTAGAGCTACCTCAGCTCCTGCATGAAGTCCTAACAAAACTTTGTATTTTAATATATTATTGGTAGCCTGCATATTTTTTTTCATTTAAATATTTTTTTATCTTATTAAACTCTTTACCTACTACACCTATCTCCTTAGGAGATTTGACTATTTTACAATTTATTAAGAAAATTCTTTCTCGATTGGTGGTATTTTCCACTGAATATTTAAACAAATACCCCAATAAAGGAATACTACCTAAAACAGGCACTCTCTTTTTATTTTTTGTTTTAAAATCATAAATATATCCTCCCAGCATTAGGAACTGATTTTGACTTACAATTGCTTGTGTATGAATAGTACTTTTGGGCACCACTGGCAAAGAATCTACTGTTTGTGTATTAGATATAGTACCGTCCTCTATATCAACAATTAGTTTAATCCTTTCTCCTTTATCAGTTTTTACAATGTGAGGAGTAACTTTAAGAACTAACCCAGCTGTAACATCATATAAATCTACCTCCTCCTGCCCAGCTACTTTAGTGTAAAAAGTCTGGGTTTGTTGAATCACAGCTTGCACATTGTTTATGGTAAGCAAAGACGGTCTGGAAATTATCCTTGCATTTCCCTTTTGTTCTAAAGCCCTTAATCTACTGAGTATGTATTGGCCGGTCCCTAAACTTATAGTTGTCGCCAAATTTAATCCCTCTCCCGTAGTAATCCCTTGTGTTCCAGGAGTAAATCCTTCATCATTATTAAATCCCCCTTCTATTGTGTATTTTCCATTTCTGACAGTTCCTTTACCTGACCAACTCAAACCTAATTCTTTCAAACTATCAGTAGAAACATCTACAATTATTGCCTTTATCTGAACCAATCCAGAGGGGACATCTAAAAGAGAAATAAGTTGTTTATATAAAGGCATCCTTTGTTCAACGTCTCTTATTATCACTGCATTTAATCTAGTATCAGCAACAACCCTGGAAGATATAGACGTAGTCTCTTGATGCTTTTCGTTACTTTGTTCAGCTACAGATTCTTCCGATTTGTTATTTTTAGAAGATTCATTATTACCTTTAACATACTCTGATGCCAATCCTTTCCCTTTAAGCCCTTGCAACTTCTGAGAAAGCTTTTTTACTTTTACAAAAGAATTTTCTCCGCCTTTTTCTGATAATATCTCTTTTAAAAGAGTCGCTACTCCCGGCACTGTTACTTCTTCATTTCCTACCTTAAAAGTATGGTCTGAGGCCCATGCATATTTCAAAGGAAATATCCTGATTACCTCTTTTGTAATGGAAGAGGGAGGAGTATCTATTAGTTGAGCAGTTTGCCTAACTAATTGGACATATTTAGGAGGACCTGATACAAAAACAATCCCGTCCCTTTTCCCTGCTCTCAATGGAAATCTATTATCATAGATATTCAACGTCTTAAGAGTATTTTTCAATCCATCAATACTTTTAAATCTGAGTCTAATAAGGCAACTCTCTATCTCTTCACTAGAATATACATACAGAACTGATCCATCAAAAAACCACATAAGTCCATAACTTTTTGCGATATCCTCAAAAAAATTTTTGGGATATATACCCTTAAAAACTCCATTAACCTGACCTTTTACCTTTTCGCTTATAACCACCGGTATTCCATATAAAGAACAAAAATCCCTAAGAACATGCTGGATATCCTCCCCTTTATATACAAAAGAGAATTTGTGTTTTTTATGAAATGGAATGGTAGATGCGAATATATTTGTCCCTAGAAACACAAAAATAATTATTAGAACTAAATAAATTCTGATTTTTAACATCCTTAATTATTTTTATTGTTTTATCTCAAAGGTTATCTTCTTCTCACTTCCAAAATTTACCTCATGTTCCAACATAAAATACTTTAAATTACGTGAATCCTTATATGATGACAATTTCTTTGTGAAAACAAGTTGTACCTCTGATGGATAATAACTATCTAAATTTTCAAGTAGAGCCTTTGCTTCTTCTTGTTCATTAGATATTTCCTTCTCATTAATAATAAAACAAACGTCGTCCTTCAATCTCCATCTTAGTTGAACTTCTTGAATATCGCTCTCCATTTCTTTTAATGTTTCTTTAACATTGTCCTCTATTTTTACAATTCCTTTACTTTCAAGTTCTAAAATCTCTTTAACAGAATTATATGTCTTTGTAAAGCTACTAGATGGAATAAGTCTCCCTTTACATCTCATCTCTTCCATTATTACTTTATAAGAACTTTCCTTTGTCTTGGAGACCTCTATAGATTTGTCACCAACACTAACCCCAACACCTATCCCTAATGAAGTCGAAATAGTTCTTTCTTCTCTTTTTATCTGTACATCAAAATTCTCTTCAAGAGAAATGGTCCTTTTAAGCTCTATATCACCAAACACTTTAACATCTGTTTCTTGTTCTCCAATGCCTTTATTTATACTAATACCTGCTTCTATTTTACCATCTAAAGAAACTTCTTTTATAAAGAGAAACTCTTTAACATCTTTAATAGGAACATTCTCATGACTAGATGAAAATAAAAGGAACTTTAAAAACCCCTCTGCCTTCTCTCTATCATCAAAAACTACTTTAACCCCTTTTGCTTTTCCTGCTTCTATTCCTACTCCTACAGATAAAACATCAACAAGAGTACCTACTTCTACCGTTCCTCCTACCTTTTTACCTCCTTTTAGCAGAAATATAAAATTATCCTCTTCTCTAAATATAGAGATGGAATTTTCTTTTGCCACATTAAACTGTAGTCCAACATCTATGCCAGAAGTTGAAACAGAGTCCAGATTAACATTTATGTTTTTCCCAAAAGAAAGAATCAATTTCTGTCCATCTTCTAAAGAATAAAACAGTCTAGATACTTTATCTCCAAACAAAACCTCTTTATCAGTTTCCTTTACTATTTTTCTCTCTGCCTCTGTTCTGGCCTTATTCAATTTAACTTCTTTTAATAACCCATCCAACCTATGTTTATTTTTATATTCTTCCACAAGCGATTTAAAAGTATGGTCCATGCCCACAAAACGAAAATCGTCCTCGCTCACTTCTTCAATAAGAAAACCAAAATTACGCCCTAACTCTTTGATCCTATCAATATCTGGAGTATAAGATGCAATATCTTGTACTTTTGATTCAACAATATCTTTTAAAATACATACATCTATTAAATCTTTTAGGCCAGAAGTTATAAGCTTTCTGGTTTTTGTATTTACTTTTCTCAATTCTTTCTTTGTTTTTTCTAATTCTTTTATTATATTTTTTAATTTTTCCCTTTCTTCTTTTGGCTTGTCTATATATATAGAATAGGCTTCTGCCTTTTTTCTGGTATTAAGCTTTTCTAAATAAGGAACTACTTTACTCTTTATTAAGTTTATAACAATGGAATCATCCAATCTATTTCTTTGTTCTTTTATTTCTCTAATTATTTCTTTTAACCCCTTTCTGGTGGAGGAGCGCCTAGGTTTTGTTAAATTGTTTGGACTGTAATTAGACATATCTTCTAAAAGAGTAATAATATCATCAGCACTGGCTCCATCTTCTAATGCAGTAAAAAATTTTTTAACTGCTTCACAACACTTCAATCTGGATTTTCTTTCTCTTTTTGTTATTGGAGGCTTTAACTCATCTAAAATTCTCAAAGATTCAGGTATTTTTTGAAATAAATTTTGCACTTTTAATTTCAAATTAGAATATTCTTGTGCTTTTTTTATATATTCTGAAAAATATCTTTCTTTGATAAATGATTGATATTTTTCAAATGCAAGAGCATCAGAGCTATCAAGTTCTAAAAAATTTTTAACAATTCTTGATATAACTTCTTCTGCTTTAGACCTTAGGCTTATCTCAGAAAGTCCTTTGAAAAGCACCGACCATATTTCTTCCTCTTTTTGTAATTCAATAGCAAATTGAGATAAAGAAGATATTACCTTTCTAACATCTTCGTAACTTTTAAATTTTTGTTCAATAAATCTTTCTATTTCTTTGATATCTTGTTCTAAACCAATTTTTGATAATATTTCTTCAAGTTTTTTTCTATATAGACTCTCTTCCTGCTTATATATTAATTTATCTACTTTAGCTTGAAGTATACACGCCTTAGCCAACACAAGGTTTATATTCTTATAGTTAAAATTCTCTTTTGTAACAGCCTCTACAAACATCTCATCAAAGGAAACATCATAAAAGGAACTTGCAAATCCTGTTTCTTCTCCTTTTTCTTTTTTTCTTAGAAGCTTTGCGAATTCTCTTTTTGCTATGGAGAGCTCATGTTTCAATATAATTAAATCCTCTGGAACTTTTTTATTTAACCTAAGTTTAGCCTCAAGAGCCAAATCATCTAAATGCTCTCCTAGGAGCAAAAAATCTATATAATCTATTTTCCCTTCAGCTATAGGTGGCAAAAATGAATTTGCAATATCTTTAAATGTCTGACCCTCCTTTTCTATTATTAGCTGCTTATATTCTTTTTCATAAAAATGCCTATGTCCTTTTTCAATAAAATCATTTAATCTCCTAAAAAATGCTTCATTTTGCAAAAGCCCCTCATCCATAAATATTTTAAGAGCATTTTGGGCTTCATAAGAAAGCTTATTCCCTGTGTATAATTCCCCTAATACTGAATCTTTTAAAATATCTCTTAATTTTTTATCTATCTCTATCTTTTTATTTAAAAGATCCTTTGTTTCCTTTATTAAGTTTTGTAATCTAGAACCCAAAATTTCATTCTCTCCTGCCAAGAATGAATTGTTTAAAATTTCATCTTCTAACCCCTCTAGCGAGGTCTTCAAGGTAAAAACTGAACTGTAAGGTTTATCCTTAATATCTTCTCTAATCTCTAATATATCCCTTTTAAAGCCCATATAAATCTTTACAGCCTCTAATCTTTTCTCTACCTGCTTAACCTTTTGGTATAAAGTCTGTACATAAGTACCTTCCCCTCTTTGAAGCTCCTTATTTCCCCCAATATCCTTTTTGATCCTTTCTAACTCTGTACCCTTCTTTTCAAGATTTACATCCTCTTCAATAAGTTCATTATAAATATCTTCTAGCTCATTTAGCTTGTTTTTTATAATTTTAACTCTTTCTTCTACCTGTCCAATCTTTTGATATAAGGATTGTGCGTAAGCTCCCCCTTCTCTTTGAAGTTCCTTATCCTTTGCAATGCTATTTTTAAGCTTTCCAATTTTATTCTCTACTACTCTAATATCTACATCTTCATGAAAAAGTTGATTATCTATGTTTTCTAAGTTATCTATTCTATCTCTATAGTGCCTCACTATAGTCTCAACCTCTTCTGCATAAGCCATTGCCGCCTGACTATCAGGAGTAGTTTTGCCTGTTTCATCCCAGTTTAAAGCAGAATCATCTGCTATTTGCATTTTCAAAATTTCTATCTCTTTTAAGAAACTATCCAATTTATCCAGAGTTTTTGGTGAAGCAATTAACATATCTTGAATATCGCTAAATCTCTTTGCATATTCAGATACATGCTTTGCCGCTAACGCATATTTTTTATCTTGTTCAGAATATCCCATAGAGGATATACGTTGAAGTAAAGAATTGTCTATTTCTGTAAAATCAATTGGCGATGGATTGTATTCATTTATTTCATATTGAGAGGTAGATGCAACCTTAGGAGGTTTTTGAGATATAGTTTGAGATATTGAAGATTTTGTATGTTTAATTTCATCAATATTTGAATTAGATGAAATAGTGGTGCTTTTTATTGTATTAGGGGACCAACACATATATCTTTTCCTTTTTATTCACATTTTTTTATCTTATCTTAAACTTTTAAATTGAAATTAGCCAATTCTTCTGCTTTACTATTTTCAAAAGAGAAATCTTTTTCTAAAAGTCTCTTTTTCCAGATATAAGCCATTAAAATAAAATTCCCAAGTACATTCTCAAAGCCTATAACATCTACAGTAGGAGCTAAAAAAGAATACCACAGCATTAAATAATTATTATCCTCATCTATACCAAAACTTGCACATCCAGTCTCTTTTCCTAAAAAACCTGATCTTAAAACCATTTCAAAGAGTTTTTCTTTTTCATTGTATAAAGACAAATCAAGAAGAGGAGAATAAAGATATATCCTATTCCCCTCCTCTGGCACTTCAATTATTATTTCTACATCATCTTTCCAATTTAAAACACAAAGCCCTGAATCTTCTAAAAATAAATGTGTGTTTAATTTTTTTCCAATATCCTGCAACCAACTATTTACTATTTCTCTTGTTTGCATATTACTATACCTTTATACCATATGGCTTGCAATAGTTCTTTCTGTATCTATCTGTGACTGTTGAATCATGCGAAGGGCATCCTGAGCTGTTTTTATAAGATCTCTCATGTTTTGCATCCATTCTGTTTCATCCTGTGCCCTTTGTTCGTGCAACTTTGCCTTACCTTCATGTTCTGTTGCATCTGCTTGTTGCATCATACTTCCAGCCTGCCCTGAACTCATCAAAACCTGTCCTATTACTTGTCCCATAAGCCTCTTAACATCCGCCTGTTTTGATAGATCATCTGCCATAGCAGAGAGTTCTTCAGATTCTTGTTTCATTTTGTTGAGTTTTGAATCATCAATTCTGGAAATAGTATCTACATCTTCTGAAGATAGAGAATTTAAAAATTTATCCATCTCATCCTTGGCTCTTGCAAGTTCCTCTTTTGCGTCTTTAAGTTCTTTATTATAATTTTCTAGTTCCTTTTTTAGACCTTTTTCATTTTCTGATAATCTATTATTTTCCTCTTCTAGTGAACTTTTTTGAGCTTCCAGATTATTTTTTTGCTTCTGTAAACTATCTAATTTATTCGCTTCTGCCTGTGATAAATTTCCTTTATTTTTTAAGGTAGTTATCTCTTTATTTATATTCTCTAATTTTGAATCTAAATTATCCATCTTAGACTTATTTGCATCCATTTTTGCTTTTATATTTTTTAGAGAATTCTGAGCTTTTGTGATATTAGAATTTATTTTATTAATTTTATTTGAAGCATTTAATATGTTATTTTTACAATTTTTGTAGGATTGCACTACATTTATTTCATTAGAAAGTTTCAAATTCTGCTTTTGTAATTTAAGAGACTTTCCAGATTTTGCCCCACTGGACATTGACATTCCTATAGTCATAGCAGCAGACGCAATACCCATTGCAAGCACTGTTGTAGCTGCATCCCTTAACTTATCTGCCTGAGCAGAAATCTCTTTTTGCTGTAAATTATATTCAGCATGTCTGACCTCTCTTGCAGCTTTTCTTTGAGATTGAAATAACTTGTGCATTAGTACAAGAATTTGTTCTATATCTCCTGCCAATGAATTCTCGTTATTATCTATATTAAACCCTCCTCCCTGGCCAGAACCTCCTGAATTTCCTTCTACATCATTGTTACTATTTCGTGAACCTCCCAAAAGGATATTCTCGGTATCTTGTTCGCCTATCCCTGTTGCTATATTGTTTACTAAGGAACCCAACTCATATATATTTTTTAAAGAGTCCTCTGTTGCAATATTTCCAAGATTATTTATCATTTTATCCACATCTTCAGGAGAAAACTCACCAGGGGGCAAAAGCTGGGGAGGACCAAAAATCTCACCGCCCTTAATGTTTTCAATGGATAACACTCCTCCCTGTCCAATTATTCCAGAAGAAATATCCTTTACCTCTTCTGGGGAATCAATATATATATCTGAAACTGACGGTTTACCACCAATACCTTCTATAGCCATATTTTCCCTCCCTATCTTTAAACACTTTATTTACTATTTATTATTTCCCCAGCCTTGAACTAAATACTTTGTCGTGCAATAACCTGTTGAGTTTGTGTCTGAGATCTGAGAATGTCCATTACTATGGAAACTCCAGATTGCATTTTATCCAATATCTCTTGAATTCTATCTTTCTCATCTTCTAATTGTTGTTGAAGTCTGGTTAAAAATTTTTCTATATCCTTAGCTTGAGCCCTGAGGTCTAATGCATCAGATTCATAATAAGAAGATACTCCACCTGCCACTGCTCCGCCAACAGTTCCAATGTCATCCAGATATTTGGCAGTCTCTCCTAATCTTTGAGCCATTAGTCTTGTCCTGGATATCTGCCCTGACTCTTTAAGCAAACGAGCTCTACTGGCCGCTTTAGCAGTCATAAGAACCTTTGTCTTTCCAACTTCTTCCATTACCAATCTTCCCTTACTGAGTTTGGATATACCTTTGGCAATTTTAGCTGCTCCCCCAGGAACTCTTTTACTTCCAAAGTAAGCCACCACTACAATGAAAGCTACCGATAGCCAAGTGGCAGTTTTTTTACTCAAACCAATTTTTTCACCAACTTTAATCATTCCCTCTAAAATTTTTCCCATGCCTCCTGTTTCATCTAACACAGTCATTCCACCAGCAAAGAGTAAACAGGCAACAGGACCCACTGCCAAACCTCCTGTAGCAACACATGCTGATATAGCAGCCACTGCTGTTAAGGCCAATCCAATATAGCCTATAATCTTTCCTATCTTTCCTGCCTTATCAGCTTTTTCAGATTTTTCTGCAGCTTCCATTAACTTTTTCACTCTCTCTTTTGTTTGCGCCTCTATTTTTTTCTGATTGTTCTTTATATACTCTTTGCAACCCTGCAGCTGGGTCTCATCCAACTCTGTTTGCAATGCCAAGACAAGACAAGATAGATCTGCTCCATCTAAGTCATAAGAAGGAGGGGGCAGTTGAGGCCCACCATCATCTTCAGGCACTGTATCCTGGGCATCTTTAAGAGAATCTATAATTAAAGAGAAATTTTCAAAGAGTTTCTTTACAGCAGCCCCATCCACATTTTCAAAATTTTCTACAATATCATGAGGAAAATTTAATCCAGAAGGACCATCTATTTTACTCATCTTTTCTATCCCTTTGTTTTTTTAATGTATCTAACAGTGCTTTTGCCCGCTGTCTTTCCTTCTCATATTTTCCATTTTGTTCTGAAAACTCAAGTGCAGTTAAAAGAGCCCCTTCAGCTTCATATCTCTTTCCTAAGGCAATTAAACATTCAGCAGCATGAAGAGCAGGAGTGGGATTATCTGGTTCTAATATTGTGGTGTAGGCATATACGCTTGCTGCTCGCTCAAAATTCTTTAATCTTTGATAGGTAGCTCCCAGTCCAAACCAATATTTGGGTTCTAATTGATCTAAAAAACACAGGGTCTTAAACAGACTAAGAGCTTTTTCATATTGTCCAGTACGATACATATTATAAGCTATAGCATACAACGCCTCTGTCTCTTTGTCCCCTATTTTATAAAAATCTTTCATTCTAACCCCGGTATCTAACACCATCTCAATGATATCTTCTAAAATTTCCTGAGTATTGTCTTTATGTTGTGTTTCAATCATTTTATCCCCCTATTTGTTATCTCAAATTGGATATAGCAGTATCTTTACTCTTTTGATCTGTCTTCATGAGATTAGAAATAGACTGATAGATATTATCCCTTTTGCTCATAAGGGATTGGAGCCTAATCATATCAAGCTGGGACTCAGAATTAAGAGCATCAATTCTCCCTTTCATAAGGTCAATAGCTGTCTGGCACTCTTTCCAGTTCCAATGACCATCTTGATCATAATCCCATTCTGATAGTCCAAGTCCTGGATCGTCTTCAAATATTTCTTTTAAACTTTTCTCTTCGTCACCTACCGTATAGGTGTGATCTGTAGCATGAAAACAACAATCCCCTTCTTTATGGTCATTTACCCATCCCTGGACATCAGCCATTGCTTTAGTCAAAGTCTGTATATATTCATTCCTCCTTTTCATCTGTTCTACTTGTGAGACTATTTGATTCTCTATAGTCTCTGCCCTTTCAAAACCCACCATCATCACCAATGTGCCAAGGTCATAGGCCCTACCATCAACTTCATATAACCCACCCTCTACTCTTGTAATTTGCATACTCATAGTCAACCTCCTTATTGTTTTTTATTTATATTCTTATTGCATTGGGTTTTAATATACCTTTTACTGTTTTGACTTGCCCTCCACCTTCGTAGTTAGATATTGCTCTTTCCAACTCCTCTTTTAGTTCTTGTTCAAATTTTTCTCTTTCTTCCTGTATTTTTTTCTTCATTTCTGGTGGCAAATCGGGTCTGTTCAAAAATTCTGTAGCTTTACCCTTTTTTATCCCAAGGGAATTATAAAAATCTTCTGACTCCTTTAATCTAACCTCTGCCTGAGATATCAATTCTTCACTTTTTCCCAATGTTTCTTTTACTTTTATCAAGAGTTCATCCATTGTTTACGCCTCCTCCTTTTAAAGGATTTATAATTTTTCATATCTAAATATACCCAAATTCCTTTTGGCTTATCAAAACCATCTAAAGGTTCTCCTTTTACCTGACAAATAGAACCATTTAAATGTCTTATGTAAAACATAACCATCCTTTCAGTGGAAATATCTCCATGACCTCCTTTTTTTAATCTCTGTACCTTGCCTATTATTCTGTTAAGTCCTGATTCTTTTTTTGCAACCATATCCAAAAACCATGCAAAATCCAAAAACGAACTTCTAAGACCGCAATCTTTTTTTATTCTTTTAAAAAGAACTACTAAAATCACATCCTCTTGGATAAATCTAAAAACTATCTCAGATATACCCCGTATAAATTTTAACCCCAAAAACATTGAATCCTTGTTTGAAGAGAAATTCTCTTCTTTAAGCTTTATATTTCCTTCTTGGAGTAAATGGGTAAAAGGGTGTTTCCAGTGTTCTTCTTTGGTCAAAGAGCGTTCTATATATGAATAGTCTAATGAAAGAGCTGGTTTATTTAAAAATTTCTTAAGCATGTATCGTGCCTTTTTATGCTCTTAACACACCTGCTGCTATGTCTGAAATCTGAGCATCCTGTGACAAGGATTGTTCTGCTATCCTTTTTATTTCATCTATCCAGAATTCTGCCCTATCTACAAATAATTCCAGAAGATTAATAAAATCCTGAAAGTCAATTTTTTCCAAATTTACTTTAGTAATTAAGAGAACTTCCCTGGTATTAGTATCAACAGCAAAGGCAGCATCTCCAGTCTCTTTGCCAAATAAGTTGGCAGAAAGTAATCTTTCATAAAACTTTTCTCTATTATTTACAGGTAAAATCCCAATTACTGAGTAAATCCATAGGGTCATATTATCATCTGTGGCTTCCATATCCACGTTAATTCTATCGTCAAATACCAGCCTGCAGGTGTTATTTACGTCCATTTCAAGAGAATTCAGACCGATTTCCTGGGCGAGTTGTTTTAAAAAATCATTGATATACATACAAGTTCTCCTTGGTTTAATTTTAATAATCTTTTGCTAAATCTAGTCCATCTTTAACTCCTAAAGTATAGCTGGCATTATCTATTGTCACATCCCCCACCCTAGGAATTGTTAGAGTTAAAGATACCTCAAAAGTGCTTTCAAATGGATTTAAAGGAATTTTTTTGCCACTATCCCTAAATATTATTGCATCAGGCTTAATGGTATTAATAATTTTTAATTGAATATCTCCATTTTCTTTTTTTGAGAAAGTATAAGTTGAAGAGTCTTTGTAGGCATTTACGAGAAAATACTCTCCATCTGCATCTTTAAATCGATTAAAAATCAGTTCTTCATGTATAGGTCCCAGAGATGCTTGATTTGCATATTTTGAAACTTTAAATAGTAGTTCCCTGTCACCTCCAACAAATTTTTCTAATTTATCTATGGCTTTTCTTTTTAATTTATCCATCTCTTCTTTAGAGATTACCTGTTTTTGGGCTCTGTCAAATAAAACACTATTTTTTCCGTCATCTAAAATATAGTTTCCTCTATTTAAATCCTTGAAAAATAATTCACACACTCCTAATGATTCTTGATTAAACAAACCTTCTTGTTCTTTAAGATCCCTGGTATCTGTATTAATTTTTTTCTCTAAATTAGCCTTTACATCCATTAGAGATTCATCTTTATTTATACTCTCCACTGTTTTGATATTTGAAGCAAGTTGATTAATTAATCTATTTAATAATCTTTCAATATGTTCTGCTCCAGTGCCCTTTATATCTAACTCTCCTTTTCCCTCTGTTTTAGTAAGTCCCCTTTTATTTATTTCATCTTCTAAAACTATTTCCATAAGATCCCAGAAATCCCCTAAACTGGAAAGTTTACCCCTTGCCATTAATTCTTCAGGTGTACCTGTATAATTTGTGCCTGTATCTATAATTGACTTTCTTAATTTAACAATATCTGGAGAAGTAAGATTGCCATAAATTTTAAGCAATTGATTATCATCAGCCTGAGAAATAATATTTGTCATATATTCTTTTTTTATATCATGCCCGCTAGAAGCATCCATTGTTTTTTCTTGAGAAAGTCTCAAATACATTCTTGAATTTGCACTATAAGAAACACGGACAAAATTCAGAAAACTGAATCTTCCCTCATATAGCATATCTACGCATTTTGTAAGGTAATGTTCAGGTGAAAATTTATCAAACTCCCTTGCAGAAGGACCTCTTGTGCCTGCAAGTATTGCAGTGGTTTCCATTTTATCCACACCTGCAAGCTCTCTTAATAAACGATAATGATCATTAGTTAATTTTTCTTTTGTAGTGAGTGGTTCTTTAATTATATTTTTATCTAAAAGATTTTTCTCTAAGTTAGCTTTAAATGTATTTAAAAATAGGGAAAAATCTTTTGCTTCTTTACAAGATATTCCTTTGTTTGCAAGTTCAGAGGTTATTGAATTTAATTCATTTGTAAATCCAACTAAATTAATATTGTCCATACTTTCTTTTAAAATACCTAATGTATCTGAGTCCATTCCCCTTAAAAAAGAATCTATTATGAATTCCATCATACTGTCTATAGTTTGTGTAGTAAAGGGAGGTGATTGCAATATCTTCATTCTTTGGACAAGGGTATTAATTGAATTACTTATATCTTTTAATGATCTAAATTGTTCAAAAACTTTATCTTTATTTGAAGAAAGATTGTTACGAAAATCTTGTAACTTGTTATTTATTTCATCTTTAATATCATTTATTCTAATTTCTATTTCTGAATCAACATCAATAAAAGATTTAATTTTATATTCTGATAAAATATTCTTTAGTTCTTTTAAATTTGTATCGGACAATCTTTTTAAGTCAATAGAATCCTTAATTATATCATAAGACTCTTGTACTGAGCGTGGAAACTCCAGTCCAATTTGTTCAGAAATATACTTTATGTTTAGATATGCATTAAGAAATGGATCCAAAGAAGATATCAATTTATCACCATCATTGGAGCTCAAAGCCTGTTTTATAGATGCAAAAGAATTGGTAAATACAGCAGTGTCTTTAGAAATTTTAGAGCCTTGAGCTTCTTTTGTCCTCTGTTCAAATATGGACATATCCTCAAATAGGTTTCTAAAATCCTCTCTATTACTCTGACTTATCTGTTCCTTAAGACTTTGAAAATCTCGTGAATTTATTACAGAAGCCAGATCGCATAATTGTTCATTTGAAAGTTTGTTTAGATGTATATCAAACCTAGCCCTTAAAATTTCTTTATAATCCAGACTTTGATCTTGAGAACATAATTTTAATGCCTCCTGTCTCAACTTTCCAAAATGGTCTAACATCTTCTGAATATCCAAATTTTTACCTTTCATAGATATTAACAGGCCAATTATGTCTCCACTCCTTACACTAACTTCTTCCACTTGACTTCTAAATCTTGCAGAAGCAGAACTAAATCTTATGTGTCTGGAGAAAAAATTCTTTATCTTTCCAAAAACTCCTATATTTTGAGTTCTTCTTACAGGAACATGTTCGGCCCTTACATTTCTGTTTCCAAATCTTCCAACAGGACTATGGCCAAAATCAGTAAAAAGAGAAGCTCTATTTCTGTTTATTAAATTTACTCTGCTGGACATTGTTATCTCCTCCTTAATCTCAAAAAATAATGCATTTTATAAAAAGCATTTTTTATGCCATTTATAAAATGGCCACAAATCTGGTCATTTTCTCTAACTGAAACGATAACGTGCCAACTTTTTTCTCAAACCTTCTCTGGTGATACCAAGAAGTTTTGCAGCCCTGGACTTGTTATTGTTAGTCTTTAAAAGGGCTTTTTTTATGATTATTTTTTCCATTTCCTGAAGATTAAAAATCTCATCTTCCAGGGGCATAACTCTATATTCCAGCATATAATCTTTTTTTATAGATGAGGTTATCTCTTCAGATAAGTCCTCTGGTCTAATAACATTAAAAGGAGCAAGGGCAACTACTCTTTCAACTTCATTTTCCAGCTCCCTCACATTTCCTGGCCAGGAATAATTTTTTAGATAATGCATTGCTTTTTCTGAAAATTTCATATTTTCCCTACCAAATTTACTACAATAAATTTTGAGGAATGTGTTCAAAAGTAGGGGAATATCATCTTTTCTATCTCTAAGAGGTGGAAGATGTATATTTACAACCTTTATCCTAAAATATAAATCTTCTCTAAAATTTCCTTTTTTTATTTCTTCTTTTAAATCCTTATTCGTGGCCGCTATTACTCTAATATCTAAAGGAATAGCTTTCTTTCCACCTATCCTAACTATCTCACCTTCTTCCAATACCCTTAATATCTTTGCCTGAGCTGACAGGGGCATATCACCAATTTCATCCAAAAACAGCGTTCCCCCATCTGCCTGTTCAATACGTCCAATCCTCTTTGTGACTCCTGTTGCAACACCTTTTTCTATTCCAAAAAGCTCGCTTTCAAATAGACTTTCAGGTATAGCAGTACAATTTATAGCCACAAATGGACCATCTCTCCTTATCCCGTTATAATGCAAAGTCTTTGCAACGAGTTCCTTTCCTGTGCCAGTTTCCCCTGTAATCAATACATTTACAGGGAGATCAGCAAGCCTTTCACATTGAGCAAAAATCTGTTGCATAATGCGACTTTGTCCAATAATCCTTTTAGGAGTAAATGTACCTTTGATAGTTTGCTTTAGATCTTTATTTTCCAGAGCCAGTTTCTGTCTTGCAATCTCAAGTTCTGCTTTGGCCCTTTCCAACTCCTTTATTATTTCTTTTAAATGAAATTCCCTTGCTTCTACTTTCACCAGCATAAGACCAAAAGATTCAGCAAGAGAGGTTATCTCTTCAGGATATTTGTCCTCTTTTGTAAGTTCAAATAACTTTTGAGCTTCATCATAAGAGCCCTTTGAAATGGCCTCGGTTATTTTTATTAATAACAATATTAATCTTTTGATGTGTTGATATTCTTTGTCTTCTCTCATATCTTAGAAATAAAAAGCTTTAAATACTTGGGTTTTAAAAATTATGGAAAAAAGATCATTTGTTGAGAAACAGGTGCATCGTCTTGAGTATTTAATAATAAATCATACCAAAATTCCAGAGAATTAAAAAAATTTTCAAATATTTTTTTTATATCCTCTGTTGAAAAAACTTCCTGGGGTAGAATTCTTTTAAAAATCACAATTTCATTCTCATTTTCTCCTATAGAAATCACTTCATTTTGAAAATACATTCTACCAAGGTTTGTCTTTAAAATCTTTTTTAAAAACTCCTCTTTTTGAAATTCATCTTCTGGAATTGGATGTATATTAGATTCAATTACACATGAGCCTTCTGGACCTTTATAACAATATACTTCAAATTTATCATCCACAAAAAAACTATATCCATTACCAGATTTTTCAGGAATAACCCCTGTAATGTTTGAAAAACCATTAATTATTTCTTCAAATTTCATACTCAAAAACCCCTCTAAATGTTAAATAATAATTCTTCCCAAAGGTTGAATAGAAATTTCTGGAGTAAGTTCTTGATATGAGAGAACTGGAAGATCTGGAAGTTCCTGTTCTACAAATTTTTTGACATACCTCCTAATATCCATAGAGGTCAAAAGGGCTGGCTTTTGTACTGAAACAGATAAATCTCCTACTTCCTTTTTTATTGCTTCCAAAATCTTCTTCATAGTTGAGGGATCAAGGGCAAGATAACTCCCAGCAGATGTCTGTCTAATGGCCTTTCTAACTGTATTTTCCACATCCTGATCCAAAAGATATGCAGGCAAAATATTTTGTCCTCCACTGTATTTATAACTAATATATCTCTTTAATGAACTTCTTACGTATTCTGTGAGTAAAATTACATCCTTTTCTTTCTGCCCCCATTCAATCAATGCCTGAAGAATAGTCCTTAAATTTCTAATTGAAATTTCCTCTTGAACAAGCCTTTGAAATATTTCGCTAATTTTTTGAATAGGCAATATTCTTTGCACTTCTCTTACAAGCTCTGGGAATCTTTCTTCCATTTTTTCCAAAAGATATTTGGTTTCCTGAAGTCCAATAAATTCATCAGCGTGTTTTTTAAGAATAAAAGAGAGATGATATGTAAGGATCTGTGGAGGTCTCATACATCTTATTCCTGCAGCCATAAGCTTATCATAATACTTATCATCTACCCAGATAGTCTGGATCTTAGGAAGAAATGGCTTGTCTGTATCATATTCTATTCCCATTATTTTCAAATTCTCTTCCCCTTCCTGAACCAGAAGTTTTCCAGGTCTGAGTTTCCCTTCAGAAACTGGTATTTCCTGCAAAAAAATCACATATCTTTCTTCTTTATAAGAAGCATTAAACCTGAGATGGATTCCAGGGAAAGGAACTCCTAATTCCAGATATAATGCCTTTCTAATCTTTATAAGTTCATCATTCAAAATAGAAGGATCAATATCCTTTTGAACAGTATCTGCAACTTCAACCAAAAGGGGCATAGTATAAGTAAAATCCTCTGCTGTATCCTTAGATATTTTTCTCTTCTCAGGAGCCCTATCTCCTGCTGGTGCCATTGCTGGAACAGGAACTTCTTCTTCCTCATAACTCATACCTTTATACAGGGAATATCCAATGGTAGTAAATATTATTCCCAAAAGTATAAATTGAGGTTTTGGAAAACCAGGCACCAAGGAAAAGGCAAATACAATTGCTCCTGCCACTAAAAGTGCCTTTGGTTGAGATAGGATCTGTTTACCAATATCTCCACCAAGATGTTCAGCATCTTCGGAGCTTACCCTTGTAACAATTATACCTGCAGTTATAGAGATAAACAGAGCAGGGATCTGAGATATAAGGCCGTCTCCAATAGTCAAAATAGAATAAGTCTTTAAGGCTTTTGCAATGGGCATACCCTTTTGCATTACTCCTATTGCAATTCCGCCGATAATATTTATAGCAGTTATAATGAGTCCTGCAATGGCATCTCCTTTTACAAATTTCATTGCCCCATCCATGGCACCATAGAGCTGGCTTTCTTTTTCCAATGCCCTTCTTCTTCGTTGAGCCTCTTCAATATCTATAAGACCTGCTCTCATATCAGCATCTATAGACATCTGCTTCCCAGGCATGGCATCTAATGTAAAACGAGCCGCAACCTCTGCGACCCTTTCAGAACCTTTGGCAATCACCAGAAATTGAACTATGGTAATAATTAAAAACACCACTGCTCCAACAACGAAATTTCCAGATACCACCACATTCCCAAAGGTATATATAATCTTTCCTGCATATGCTTTTAGTAGAATTTGCCTTGTTGTAGTGATGTTTAAAGAAAGACGAAAAAGTGTCGTAAATAAAAGAAGGGTTGGGAAACTGGATAAAGATACGGCTGAAGGAATATATAAAGCCAACATTAACAACATCACTGCAATACTTAAGTTTGTTGCAATCAGGGCATCTACCATTGGAGTAGGCAGGGGAAGAATCATCAAAGCTATAATTGCAACAATAAGCCCTGCCAGGACAAGATCGTTATATTTTGTTAGCCGAAATACATAATTTCTTATAAGCTCTATATTCATAGCTCTATAAATTTATTCATGAACTCTCTGGCTTTATCTTTTTCATCTAAGTGCCAAAGGGCCTTGGATTTTATCAAATATCCTGACTTTTTGCCTTTTTCACCACACATAGATAAATACTTATCTATAAGCCTTAAGGCATCCCTAAATTTTCCCTTTTTTACATTTGCATAAGAGAAAAGTTTCATTATTTCAAGATCTTCAGGAAACAATTTGTATAAAGCCTGAAGAAGGGTTAAAGCCTTATCTATTTTATTGTATTTTAAATAAATATAGCTCAAAACAAGCCAGAAATCTCTATGGGATTTAGAAATCAAAAATATATCCTCCTCAACCCTTAATCAGTAAATTTGCAAATACAGATAGCATAGAGAGAAGCTCATTTTCTTCCACAAATAGAGATTTAGTATCAGAGAAAACACCATCACTATCTTGCTTTGAAAGAGAGTCAAAAATTTCCAAGGATTCATGAATAAGTCCCTTATATCGTGTAGGAATCAATATATCTTTATTTATTATATCTGGTCTCAATTCCTTTAAAAGATAACCCTCAATATTTTTACTTAACATTTCAGATTCTAAAGAAGGTATTGTCATTTCCTCTGTGGGATAAACAGTGTTGTCCTTTGGAAGGTGAATACTTTCGGACTCTCCCGAAATAAACATATCCTCAATTCCAACATCAAATTTAAGTAATTTTTCATCAATTCTAGCCATTACAGTTCTCCTAATTAGATGTTTACTCTAAAAACTTTTTAAAGTTCAATAAAATAGTAAATATCCTATCTAAAGTCTGAAAAGTAAAATCTTCTGGTCTTAATTTTACTATGAAAACTAAATCTTCTTCTTTGGAAAGCCCAATATTTATATCTATTTCAGCGCCTCTTTTATAGTAATTATTTTTTAATAAGTTAATAATATCAGAAGAAGTGACTATCTTGCCATTAAGATCAGGCGTAAAATATACAAATACATCTTCATCCCTTGTCTCAATAAATAGGTCCCCTTCTTTATTAACATTAAAACAAACAGGATTCTCCAAAGAGTCTATACTTTCATTCAATCCTGTATATCTGGCGAATTCTTTTATTACTTCTGCAATTCTATCCATCTATGTTACTCCTGCTCAATATAATTATCAATAGCCTCCTGAATAGTATTCAAAAATTTCATCCTATCTTCATTGTCTAAAAATGCCTTAATAGGAATCTTTCTGATCTCTTCTTTTAAATTAGTTAAGAAAAATATTTTTGATTCTATTTTAAACAGGCCTGTGGAGTTTATTAAATCTTTTATTTTAGAACTGGTAATCCATGTCTCTTCCTTTAGAGCAAACACCTTACCTGCAAGGGAAGCAGATGTAATCCTGATATTTTCATGGTAAAGAGTATTTGTCTGATTAATAAGTTTGGCACATTCCCTATGGAAATTTCCTATTACTTCCAGACGATATAAATCATCTAAAATTTGTTTTAGTTGGGAAGGAGAAATAGATGGACCCTGAGCCCTTAAATCGTTACCACAAGCCTCTATTAAAAAAGCAATAGACTTTTCAAACCCCTCCTCTCCAAATTCATTAACAAGTGCGGAATGCAAATTTGATAGTTTTTCATATTTAATAATATTATCCCGATAAAAATCCCTCAAAGATTGAATATCTGATAGACCTTCAGTGGCAAATTTGTCTGCGATATGGGATATGTTTAGTCCAGCTCGTATCTCTGGCCCTTGAGTTTCATATAAAGAGGTTTTAACTTCCTGAACCAGAGAAAGCAACTGGTCCTCATTTTCTTCTTCTAACACCTCTTCCATAAACTCAAGTGCCAAATATTGGTGCGTAATATCTTTGAATGAATTTTTTAACTCTTCTTTTAACTTTGAAGGGTCTTTAAACTTTTCCTGCTTTAATTTTTTTAGTAATGAGTTTAATTTTTCTGGGGACTCCAGATCCGGAATCTGTCGCAGATATTTTTCATATAACTCTTTTATCTTTTCAATTCGGCTATGTTTTGAGGAGGATATTTTTCTCTTGGATATATCCTTCTCCACTTTTTCACTGACAGAAAAGGTAAGCTCTTCTGCTGCATCAGCAATAAGAGATTGAACTCCCTTTTTTTGTGTAATTTCGCGGCCATGATAATTGCCAACTATTTTTTCAGTGAATGATGGGCTTATCTCCGCTTGGGAAATTGATTTATCTGAAAAAACTTCTATCCTCCCTGCCATGGCTAATTCCCTTTATCTGTGATTTTTACACCTTTATTCCTGTGGGCAAACCATTAGGCATATCACCTTTTATCTGTTTTTCTTGCCTTTCTTCTTTTTTGTCAAAATCTTTAATTTTTTGTTTCCATTTCTTTGCTAAATCAGCAAACTTGCCAAAAAGGGTCTCAAACTGAGTTAAATCTAAAACAGAAAAAGGTATATGGTAGGTAAGCATCACCACTTCAGCATCATCGTTGATACCCAGTGTACCGCCTTGAGTTTCAAAACAAAAATAATTTGCCTTTAAAAGCATCTCATAAAAATCTCTTTTGTTCTCTTCAGGGACCCTTCCTATATGAGAATAAATATATAATCTATTCTCTTCTTCATCCAACTCTAAATTAATTGCAATATCATCAAAAAATAAACAACAGTATCCATCTTCATCAAATTTTAGTTCTGGAATCTCTACAAGTTTTCCAAAATCTTCCAACAATCTTTCCATTTGATCTCTCGACATACTCTTACTCCTTTACGGATGTTATTAACTTAATTGATCAAAAAATTGTCTAATTGCATCCTCGTTATTTAATATAAAATTAACAAAAGATTCAGGGAGTCCATATCTCTTAACAGTTTCTGTTACTTTTTTCTCATTTGAAAAATTTGTTATCAACTGAATTATTTTTCTACTTTGCCGCATCAGATCCTTTAATTGTGCATCTTGTTCATTTACAGTGAGATCTCCTAAATTTGCATTTATACCTCGTAAAAACAAAACATCCTGCAGTATTATATAAACACCTTTTTGACCAATCTTATCTTTGAAATTCAGACTCTCTTTTTTTATTTGTCCTAAAAAATCTTTTAATCTATTAGAGGTTTGATTGGGAGTTTTAGCAATTTGAGTTACATTATCCATTATTATGGAAATCATTGCAGATAGATTTTTACTTCTGTCACTTTCATATTTACCAGTGGCATTCCAATAATTTTTAATCTCTTGATAAATGTTATTAGTCAAATTATTTAAATCAGCTTTTAAATATTTTCCTGTTAAACGTGAATACACATTATCACCCCTGCCCAAAGTATTTACTGCGGCTTCTGAATCTTCTGGTAAATTATTCAACATAAGTTTAAGAGAATTTAAGGTTGTCTCTTTAATTTTTGAATCCCTCTGGATATTGTCGGGATAAAGACAAAAGTAATAATCATCTAAAAAATCTTTCACATTTTCTGCTCTCAAAAACTTTGACTTGTCAGTTGCTAAAAAAACATCTTCCAAAATGGACTTTACTTGCCACTTTAGTCTGGTTTCATTAAAGTCTCCTTTTATATAATCAGATAATAAACTTTCATATTTAGCGAATTTAATGGTACTTATCATAAACTCTTCCATATTTTTATATGTTATCTCTCTTGCTAAATCGGGACTAACATAATTGTTATTTTTTCTCCCAGTGATTTCTATATCCAATTTTATCCTATTTTGTAAGCTTTCCAACTTAAGATTTGTTAAGTCAATCCGAGGATCAAATTTTTCCCCTAAATAATCTATAGTACCCAAAAACTCGTGTTCAAACCTTTTCACAGTCTCTTTCAATGCATTAAGATCATTAGGTATATTTTTTACTATACCGTTTATCACTGTATCAACAAAAGATTTAAAAGGATCATAAGGTTCTCTTAGGCTTGTAAATAAGTCTTCTAACTCCTTGGGAGGTTTTTCTCGGAATTTGTTAATAACATCAGAAAAAGCCTCCTGAAAAACAAAAGAGTTGGAATTGGAAAAAATCTCAGCCATGGCCTTGGAAGGCAAAAACCACATTGCGTTATACACATCTTTTTTTAAAGGGCCTAACTTCGTTACAGTGTCCACTATTGATCGAGCTTCCTGTGCATCTACAATAGAACTTCTAAATACATTATCCACTTTTTCTAATAAATCTTTAATACGGCTCGAAGTCAATCTCAAATTCTTTTTATAAACCTTACTGCGTTTAATTACAAGAGAAGCTAAATCTCCTATTATTTCTCCATATTTATTTTTATATTCCGATCTTACAACATCTACAAACTTCTCCAATATTTCTTTACTTTCTTTTTTACGAATAGACTTTCTCTGTATCCAGCAAAGTAATCTTCCTCTAAAAGAACCCCTTTTATAAACTTCTATCTCACCGCCTTTTAATCTCACTCCAACATTGTCTGTTCTATTGGCTATCTCTTTAAAAGAATCAAATGTCAATTCTTTAGTACCCTTTTCTACCCTTAGATCCATAATATCCCTCCTTGGTCATTTTTCTATAAAATCTATTATAACAAAAATACACCGTCACTTAAAAATCACTTTAAAATATCTATTTTGCATTTTTTATTTGACCAGATCTTCCTGATTAAAAATCACTTCCTTACCAATTCTCACATCAAAACAATCAAGATATTCCCTTTGAAGGATAAAATTATTAAAATCTTTTATTTTATTTAAAAGATAGTCAGAAAGGGGAGGCACAGCAGCAAAGGCATCCCCCAAGGCTTTTATCATATTTCTAATCCCTGTTTTAGTGGGGTTAAAACTCTCCATAACCTGGGCAACATCTTTACGTCCCATCTTTTTCATTTCTTTTAAAAGTCCTTTAAAACCTTTTTTAAGGTCTTCTGGAATACGTTCCTTAAAAGTTCCTTCCGGACTATTTACTCCCCTAATCCTACGGCCAAGGGACTTAAAAAAATCCCATCCATGGGCCACAGTAGCGAAAAAATCATGGATGTTTTTAGATCTTGACTCCAGACCTTCAATCCTTTTGCCCCTTGCCAGTCCAGCACCAAAGGGTTCCATTTTTAGCCATAGACGATTTTCAGGCATATTGGAAATCCCTTTTCTTAAAGGTCCATAGAGCAATGTACCTTTTGCATAGGGCAGAAGTTCATTGATATCCTGGATATCCCGTCTTAAAAAACTATAGCCCCTGTGAAAGTCTATACCCCTGTGTGGGTCATGTTTTTGAAAATCTTCTATATGAGAAGATTTACGATGATAGACTTCCTTACAACTATCAAGGAAACGACATATCTTCCCTTCTGGATCAGAAATGGAAATTGCGCCTTCACTGTGGTTACCTACCTTGCTTTCAGCCTTCATCTGTAAAAACCACAGTATATCAGATATATTTTTAAGGGAAGGTTCCACCTCATCTCCTGATAGGAGTCCATACAGCAGATTTGCTCCCCGATCTATCTTTTCAGCAATTGCCTGACGAATTTGAGGATTATTTTGAGCATTTCGTGGCAAAACTTCAGGAAATAAGGTCAAAGTGCCTAGAGCTTTAGTTTGAACAACAATTGGTGCTTTGGCTGGTGGTTCAGGTATAACCTCAGTATCTGTTTCACCTCTGCTAATAAGACCTTTAAGCTTAGCCCAAAATCTTTTCAAGACACCTTTACTACCTATAGAGGCTTGATGTTCTGTCAGTTGACGTTGAGGAATTGCCTCCTGCCTTCCCAATCTCTGAGCCTGACTGAAACTTGTGGGAACTCCCCTTAACCCTATCCGTTGAGCTAACTGCCGGGTAGGGATACCTCTTTGTTCAATAAGGAAACTTTCCTCAACCTGTGATCTTTGCCAGACAATCTGGTTCCTTATTCCATCCACTGTCATAAAACCTTCCTCCTTTAAACTTTCATTATAGAAAGCCCATCTGGAGGCAATGGAAAATCCTTTGCCATTTTTTTAAGTCTTCCTACCCAATAATCAGCCACATTGGCTAATTTTTCTATACAAAACAAAAAATCCATATCATTCTCAAGGGGAAGTTGCATAGCATAGCACAAAAGCACTATATCGTTCTCTGGATCAATCCCAAGGGTCCCCCCGCCAGTACGCATCCAGTAATAATTAGCTGTAAGAAGATCATAAAGTAATTCTTCCCTATTCTCTTCTGGAAGCATCCCCATAGCCACACTCAAAATTAAAGTACGGGTGGATTCATCAAGATCTACCATAAAAAGCTTGTCTTCATCCAATACAAACAAACAACTACCTTCTTCATTAAAGGAAAGATCTTTTAAACCTATCTTTTCTCCCAATAACCCTAATAATTTTTCCACATATTCATCTAGTTCCATATTATTCTCCCTAATTTAACATTTTTTTTATTAAATGTCTCTACTAAGAGCAGTATGCCAATCTATATGTCAATGGTAATTAAATTGCCAACAATATTATTAACTCACCCCTATTTTAATAAATCTTTAATATGGCTTGGAGTCAATTTCAAACTCTTTTTATAAACCTTACTGCCTTTAATTATAAGAGAAGCTAAATCTCCTATTATTGCTCCATATTTATTTTTATATTCCGATCTTACAACATCTACAAACTTCTCCAATACTTCTTTACTTTCTTTTTTCCGAATAGACTTTCTCTATATCCAGCATGACAATCTTCTTCTTAGAGAACACCTTTTATAAACTTCTATCTCACCGATTTTTAATCTCATTCCGACTTTGTCTGTTCTATTGGCTATCTCTTTAAAAGAATCAAATGTCAATTCTTTAGTACCCTTTTCTACCCTTAAATCCATAATATCCCACACTTTAACCATTTTTTAAACTTATCCAGCCCATTATTCTAAAGTAACTTTAAAATTTAAAAAAATTAATATGGATTCTTCCAATAATATCATAGATCTCATAACATTGTTCCTCTCCTAATCCTAACATCCATATCCCTCACTTTAAAAGGAAAATCTTTTGGATCGACCTAATATCTTAATGTAAATAATCTTTCTACAATTTTAATACTAATCTCAGGCACTTTTACTATTTTTTAAAATCCTATATTCCTAACAGCTAAGTCCTTATAAACAATATTTTAATTTTAGTTAAGCAACATCTATACCACATTAATTTAAATATAATTTTTTACAAAATTAACCAAAAATTGGCAAAAAAATTGGCATTAAAAATTTTTTGTGGTAATTTTGTTCTCTTATAATACCATTCTTTATAAAATATTTGCTATACTTTCTTAAAAAAAAAGAACTTTTATTCTATCTAAAATAAACATTTTTTGAAAAATCTGACTTTAATTATTGACAATTTTTTTGTATTATGTCAACAAAAAAAGGATTTTGGAAAGTTCAAAAATATCTAAGAAATGAAAAAAATATTATTTTATATTTGTCTAATATTACTCGCTAAAAATGTTCCTGCGAAGCAATTTACATTTATACCGCAGTGGTTACCTCAAGCTCAATTTGCTGGATATTATGTAGCTTATAAAAAAGGCTTTTATAAACAAAAAGGTATTAAGATAAATATACTAACTGGCGGTCCCCAATCTCCAGCCCCTATCTACTTACAAAGAAAAAAAGCAGACTTTGCAACTATGTGGCTATCCACTGCCATTCAAATGCGTGCTGAAGGTACGAAATTGATAAATTTGGCACAAATTATCAAACGATCAGCTCTAATGCTTGTGGCTAAAAAAGATAAAGTTAAAAAATTAGAAGACATTAATGAAAAAGTAGTTGGCGTATGGAACGAGACATTCCGAACTCCTTTAAAAGCATTTTTTAAAAAATATAATTTAAAGGTAAAAATGATTCAAATGTCTTCTATTAATCTCTTTTTACGGGGTGGAGTCGATATAACATGTGCTATGTGGTACAATGAATACCATAAAATAATCATGGCAGGTGTTGATCCTAAAGAGTTAACCATTTTCTTTTTTTATAAATATGGGTTTAATTATCCAGAGGATGGAATTTATACATTGGAATCCACCTACAAAAAATATCCTAAAATTTGTCGTAATTTTGTGAAAGCCTCAATAGAGGGATGGGTGTATGCCTTTAACCATGAAGAAGAAGCAATTAATATTGTTCTCGATTTCATGCACAAGGCCCATGTCCCAGCAAGTAGGACACATCAAAGGTGGATGTTAAATAAAATGAAACAAATTATTTTACCTCCTTTTGGAAAGTTATCCAAAGGGGATTTTAATTACGTAACATCTATTTTAAAGGAACAGAAATTAATTAAAGTTGTCCCTAAATTTGAACAATTTTACATTGATATTCAAAAATAAAATGCCTTACCAAAAAAGTATTACATTCAAACTGATATCCCTCATATTAATAAGTACAGGTTTAATAGTCATATCAATATTTTTTTATTATTATCTT